>Ga0210051_1000665_pt1 | contig 32836 bp, 24 predicted proteins | sample CryGey092014_all_FD_185464 | JGI IMG/M metagenome (GOLD analysis project Ga0210051, IMG submission 185464) | Groundwater microbial communities from aquifer - Crystal Geyser CG23_combo_of_CG06-09_8/20/14_all (SPAdes) (version 2) | ecosystem: Environmental > Aquatic > Deep subsurface > Groundwater...
ACCTATTGACCATTTTCATGGTTTGTGAGTGTCCTAACGGCCGTGGGCGATTACTTGGCTTATCGTCCTTGTGAAAGAAGAATAAAGAGTTGAAGAAATTAGATTTACAGCTAACCAGTTGAAATAACAACGAAAATTCTAACCTTGTCTCTTTTTATGGTCACGGTAATGTAAAATCTTCTGTGTTATGGTCACTGAAATTCCGCCATAAGAAATTTGTCAATATTATCTTTTGAAATCCATAGGTTAGGAGAAAAATAGAGATTTTTAAAAAAAGCTTGACATTCTATTTTTTTTCTGATTTAATCCTATATGTAATATATATTTTAGGATATAGGATAAAAGAATGGATAAGGTGATAAGCCGATGGCGTCAACGGATTAGCCAGCTCTGTAAGATTCGGGGGCGTTTGGAGGGCCAGCTCATGAGGCCCAGGCCGATGCGGATTGGGTCTGTGGTAAAGCAATACATGTTTTGTGGGAAGGCTTCTTGCGCCTGCCATCGAGATCCACAGAAGAAACACGGTCCGTATTATTATCTTTCCTATAAGGAAAAGGGGCAGAGCCGCTACAAGTATTTGGGGAAGGCAACGAGTCCAGAGGTGGAGAGGGCGAGGAACTATCAGGTGTTTCAGCGAGGGATGGCGCAATTGGGGAAGATTCACCGGGAGATCATTGATTTGTTGTGGACGATAGGAGAGACGAAGATGAAGGAGGGGAATGAAGAGTAAATGGCAGTTTTATGAACGCGCTCAGCGGGAGGTCTATCGGAAGCTGAAGGTCAGGGAGAGGCCGGAGGCGGTTGTGGGGGCAGGCTGGGGATTCTTGGATCATTTTTTCATTTTTCTTTTTAGTCTAGGATTCTTTGCTCGGATCGATTTTCGTCCCCAGAGAGTGAAGCGGGTCATGATCCCCACGGTATTGATGATTTTGACTTACGAGATGAAGCAGCTGACAGGGATCTCCAGTATGAACCAGTTGGAGGAGCATCTGTTTCGGGATACGGCCCTGCTGAAGATCATTGGATTTACGGCTCGTCAGATCCAGGAGGGATTTTGTCAAAGGGGGAAGGGGAAGCGTCGAGGTCCCATGCATCGGGACACTCTGGCGGATTTTTTGTCGAAGTTTTCCTCCAAGGAGGTGGATTTCATTTTAAGGGAGGCAGTACGGGTCTTGGTAAGACACAAATTGATTCGGGGGAGGACCTATATTCTGGATGCCACGGATTTGCCCACGACGAAGCGTTACAAGGGTTGTGGGGTGAAGAAAGTGGTTAAGAGGGAATGGAGCAGCAAAGAGGGCAAGGAAGTGGAGATCGTGAAATATGTGTACGGTTACAAATTATTAGTTTTGCTGGAGGCGAGGCATAAGATAGTGGTAGCGGCCCGTGTGGTCAAAATCAATGAGCACGAGAAGAACTTTACGAAGGAGTTGGTGAGAGAGGGGCAACGGAGGACGGGAGGAAAGTTGAAGGTGTTATTGGTGGATCGAGGGTTTATTGATGGGGTTTTGCTGTGGTGGTTATCGAAGAAGATGAAAATCAAATTTGTCATTCCGGCCAGGAAGAATATGGAGGTGAGCCAGGACATCCGGGGGGTTCGTTCGGAGAAAGCAGATGGGCAATGGATTTTCATAGAAAAGACGAAAGAGATAAAGGTGATGGGTGTAAGGGGGCTTCTCTCCTATGATCAATTTGGAGAGGAGGCTCATCGGAGGACAAAGGGGCGCAAGGACTTCAAGGCCAATCCGATCAACGCGGTTATGGTCATTCGGTGGGATAGGAAAGACTATCCACCAGGGAAAGAAAAGGTTTTCTTGACCAATCTCCCTGTCTCTCGACCTATGAGGATTATCGATCAATATGATCTGCGTTCAGAGATTGAGAACCGGGGGTTTCGGGAACTAAAACAGGGGTATCATTTATTAAAATACCCTCAGAAGACAGTCGCTGCGGTTCGGGCTCATGCGGTGCTGACCTTGATTATCTATAGTTTGGTCAATGCCTACAAGAGCGAGCATGGGCAACGATTGGCCCATCTTGGGATTCGCCGCTGGAGAGGAAAGCAGATGGGCGAGAGCATCCATAAAATGATCGTCTACTATGAAGGGATCTATGGAATCGTTGATGTAGAAGAGTTGTTTTACCTAATGGATATGACTCCCAAGGAGCTGTACCGACTTAAGATCAACCAGCTCCAGAGAGAGATCGAATAGCACAGGAAGCTTTCGCCCTGTGAAAGCTAAAGGGATTTGTATTCCTTAAATTCCAAGGCTCTCCCTCCTCCGGTCTTCTCCTTCCCCCTTCCACCTCTCCTAAAACATGCCAACCCCACTGCCGTTTTTCTCACAACTTTCTTATGGCAGAATTTCAATCTTTTGTCCCAAACTGCTTGACATTTGGAATGAAATACGATAATTAGGTTAACTTGGGAAATGATAAGAATATTTTCCAGAAAGGTTGAACCCTTTTATGGAGAAAAAGCAAATCCGAATTGCCATCGTGGGTGTCGGAAATTGTGCCAGCGCTCTTATCCAAGGGCTTGAATTTTACCGAGAACATAGCCGGAAGAATCCGAAATTTGAACCTCTTGGCTTAATGCACCTTGATATCGGAGGCTACAAACCTTGGAGCATTGAGGTGGGTGCGGCTTTCGATATCGATCGAAGAAAAGTAGGAAAACCTCTCAAAGAAGCCCTTTTCGCCAAGCCCAATTGCACCAAAATTATCTATCCGAATTTCAATGATTCTGCTGTGATGGTGTCCATGGGGGAGGTGTTGGACGGAGTTTCAGAACATATGAAGGATTATCCTGAAGATCGAATCTTCCTCGTCGCAAATCAAAAACCTTGCAATGTGGAGAAGGTTCTCAAGGATTCTGGGGTGGAGATCCTCCTCAACTACCTTCCTGTGGGTTCCGATCGGGCAACTCAGTTCTATGCAGAGGCCTGTTTAAATGCAGAGGTGAGTTTAATCAACTGCATGCCCAGTTTCATCGCCTCCGATCCTCGGTGGGCAAGACGGTTTGAAGAGAAAAGGATTCCGGTGATTGGAGATGATGTCAAATCCCAGATGGGGGCCACCATCATCCACCGTATGTTAGCAAAACTTTTTGAAGATCGAGGGGTGCGGTTGGACCGAACCTACCAAATTAACACCGGCGGAAATACCGACTTCCTCAATATGCTCAATCGAAATCGTTTGAAGAATAAACGAATCTCTAAAACCGAAGCGATTCAATCCCAACTCGGTGTTCCATTAGAACCAGAAAATATCCACATCGGTCCTTCTGATTATGTCCCCTGGCAGAATGACAACAAGGTCTGTTTTTTACGGATGGAAGGAAGGGGGTTTGGGGAAGTCCCGCTCAACCTCGAACTGAGACTCTCTGTCGAGGATTCTCCTAATAGTGGGGGGATGACCGTTGACGCCATCCGATGTTGCCAACTCGCCCGTGAACGAGGAATCGGGGGGCCTCTGCTTTCTATCTCCGCCTATGCGATGAAACATCCGATTGTCCAAATCCCTGACAATGAAGCCAAGAACATGGTGGAGGAATTTATCGAAGGGAAACGGGAAAGGTAGTTATGAGTTATGAGTTACGGGTTGCGAGTTACGAGTTAACATTTTTTGATTGGAGAGTTTAGAGAGAGGGCTCATTCAAAAAAAGAAGTCGTTCCAACCTTGCGTCCTGAAGCCTGGACCGTCTTAAAAAATTCGACCACCTTTTTCAGATCCCGTCCCAGATTTTCATAAAGCGACTCAAACTTGTCGAGCTTGTGGAAATACCGGCGGTAGGCCAGCAGAACCGCATTATTGAGTTCGACCTTTTTAAAATCGCTGAAACATTCTGTTTTGAATTGATCTTTTACCCTTCCAAATTCCTCTTGGATCAACTGGAATAATGCTTCCCTTCCTTTTAATTTCTCTTCTCTCGAAATCGGCTGCTCATAGAAATTCGATAATTGTTTGCAGGCCTGATCAATCCACCGAGAAAAAAAGAGGTCATCCTCTTGGTTGTAGATGGCCTTGACCACTTCCTTGGATCCTTTCCCATACTTCTCAATTAAAAAATCGATGGCTCCATGATTCCCCACAAAAGTGGCTATCTGCTCATTGAAATCGGTCTGGCCTTTAAAATAGACGCTGGCGTGGGCCATCTCATGGAGGATGAGATTGGCAAGGGTAGCCTCATCCCATTGGAGCATGGACGAAAAGATAGGGTCTTTCAGCCATCCGAGCGTGCTGTAGGCACCGGCTTGCTGAACAAACGTGTCGTAGCCTTCTTCTTCGAGAAATCGTTTTTCCTTGAGAACGCCCTCTTTTGTAAAAAAACTTTTATAGGTGACCTTCCCGGTGATGGGGAAACTCCAATGATAGAGTTGGAGACAATCCTTCTCCGAAGCAGTGATGACGTGTAGAACAGGGTCTTTGACTTCGAAATATTTTGTATAACTTTTCGTCCTCGTGAGACCCAGCTTCTCCTCTCCATAACGCTTCACCTCTTGGATGAAATGAATCTTCTGTTTCGCTTCATGGCCCGCCCCCTCGTTCTCTAAGATCTCTTGAACCGGGACACTATGAAAAGTAATAAAGGATTGATGCCATCCCAGTTTGGAGAGATAGAGGAGATTGCCACATCCAGTCAAAAGGATAAGGAGGGATATAAGCAATAAGAAGGGCTTCAAGGTATTCATGGGCAAGTCATTTTTAATATATCCTTTGATTGAAATCAAACGCACGCAAAGGAAATTCACCCCTTCTCATCCATTTATAATTGGAGTATATTATGAACGGTACGTTACCCAATCCCCCCCTTTACTAAAGGGAAGGTGTGAAAAAATCGAACTGATGGATTAAACCGAAAGGATGGGTGAATTGGAGAAGCCTTAGAGCGCAACCTTTGGAAATTTACCCATCCTTCCGGGACGAAGGTTGACGAAACTAATTTTTTCACACCTTCAGGGGGAGAGGGGGGATTTCGGATGAGGAATGGAGGTGATTGAGATGACCATTTTAAAAAAACTAAAGGACTATTTGGAAAAGAATCAGGTTCGATACGAGGTTGGCTACCATGAAAGGATCTATACCTCTCAAGAAATTGCAGCAGCCATGCATGTCCCAGGGAAAGAGTTGGCGAAAGTGGTCATGGTGAAAGCCGATGGAAAGATGGTCATGTTGGTCCTTCCTGCCAGTTATCGGGTGGATATGAAGAAGCTGAAAGTTGTCCTCAACTGCAAGAAAGTGGGGATGGCAAAAGAGGTGGATTTTCAAGAACTATTTCCCGACTGTGAGGTCGGGGCCATGCCTCCCTTTGGCAACCTTTATAATTTAGAGGTATGGGTGGACCAGGTTCTCGCCGGGGACGAACTTATCGTTTTTCGGGCAGGAAGTCATGTGGAAACGTTAAAGATCAAATATAACGACTATGCTCGATTGGTCAACCCCAAGGTGGGCGATTTCAGCGAACATTTATAAAATAGAGATTAGTTGAGAACTAATATTAAGAGACTAAAGAGGTAAGTGATAAAGGAATTGTCATTATTTAATCATTGACAAAAATTTAGTATTATCATAATAAGAAAGCAAGTATAGGTAAGGGAAGAAATTTTTAGATGTTTAATAAAACGACTCTAAAAAGAGGAGGTGGGATTTATGAGAAAGAGATACTTTTTATTAATTATTTTCTTAATTATTTTAGGTTTAGGATTAGGATGTGCGGGAATGATGTACAAGCCTTCGGGCCCAGTCGCTTGCAACACCAAGATAAAATGGGATGTTGCTAAGGAGGCTGATATTACCCTTTTGAAATGCGATATCAAAAAGTATGTGGGTTGGAAAAAATCAGTCTTGCATTTCGAGGTGGGGGTCAAGAACAAATCGGATCAACCACAGAGATTCCGCGTACAATTTATACTTCCAGAGGAGGGGGTTGCTGGCGGTGGGTTACTTCCACCCAGTGGGAAACCTCCCGTGTTAGCGCCAGGCAAAGAGGCGAAAGGAATCTATCCTGTAAATTTAGAAAGGGTTCCAAAGAAAGTGACCGTTGTGGTGAAAACTATTTCAATTGAGTAAAGATCATAAGAAATAAAATAAGGAGGCGAGATTATGGGAACTAAAACTCTCAAAAATTTTCTCATTATATTGTGCTTTGTAACCTTAATTGGTCTTGCTTTTGGGGCGAGCCAAACAGAGGCCAAGGCGAAATATATCTCTATCGCCACAGGAGGAACAGGGGGAGTCTATTACCCCTACGGGGGTGGTTTAGCTGAAATATGGACGAGATATGTGTCCGGTGTGCAGGCAGTGGCCGAGGTAACGGGTGCATCCGTGGAAAACACTCGTCTCGTCAATAGAGGTGAAAGTCTCATCGGTGAGATAATGAACGATGTGGCCTATCAAGCCTATTACGCTGAGGGGCGGTTTAAAGGAAAACCGCAGAAGATTCTTGCGATGTTTCAAATGTACCCCCATCATTATCACATCGTTGCCCTAAAAGGGTCCGGGATTAAGACCATTTACGACATAAAAGGTAAACGTGTGTCTGTTGGTGCGCCTGGTAGCGGAACCGAGTTTAAAACAAACCTCGTCTTTAAAGTCTTAGGAATATCTTATAATGACTTCAAGGTTCACCGTCTCTCTTTCACCGAGCAGGCCAATGCCCTGAAGGATGGAACCATAGATGTGGGCATATGGGATGTGGCCTCACCTACCTCGTCGATCATGGATCTCGCGACCACGAGGGATATCGTGCTCATATCCTTCAGCGACGAAGATGTTAAGAAAATTGTGGAAGCATACCCATTCTATTCCCCTTTTGTGATGCCCCCTGGAATTTATAAAGGACAGGATTATCCAGTGAAAAACCCCTCGGTCTGGAATACAGTGATTTGCAACCCTGATGTCTCTGAGGACCTCGTCTATAGATTAGTGAAAGCCCTCTTCCAACACAAGGACTATTTGGAAAAGATCCATCCCTTCGCCAAATATACCACGCCTCAGAATGCGATAACTGCATCTCCTATTCCCCTCCATCCAGGTGCTATTAAATACTATCGTGAGTTGGGCCTCAAAATTCCCGACCGTCTAATACCAAAAAAATAATCAATGATGAAAAACATGAGGAGGATGATCATTGGAGTCATAGTATTTGGAGTGGTCATCCTCCTTTTTATGCCCATGCCTTGGTTGGTTATAGAGGATTTTAAGAAAGAAGAGAAATTACTGGCTCTCCCCTTGATGTGGCAGGAAAGCTTTGAGATTTGTTACACCCACTCTGTGGATCGTAAACCAGTTTGTGAGATTTATAAGCTAAAATGGGGGAAGGGGATCATGCTCCATGAAACCTATTTTCGCATGTTTGGAGCAGGGATGGGACATTGGGAAGGACACGGTTATGTAGTGAGTGAGGAGGGGTGGATAAAGATCAAAGAAGTTGATAAACTCCTGGGGAAGTTCCTTTTAAGGGTCGGAACTCGTGGAGTGGATCATATTCTCTCTGTGAGAGGAAAAAAGATCAATCTGACTGAGAGAGCGGAGGGGAAACTGGTGGAAGTAAGAATAGAAATCAAACCTTTGATTTTATCAATCATAAGAAAGCTGAGGGCAGATAATGACTGAAGAATCCGCAACATTAGGATCCATGAGACAATTGAGAGGATTACTTTCTCTTATCGGTTCGGGAATTGCAATAGCCCTTTCTATCTTCCAACTCTATACCGCTGGGTTTGGAGCTCTGACGGCTATGTTTCAGAGGGGCATCCACATCATGTTGATTTTGGCCGTTGTCTTCCTTTACTACCCCTCCTCAAAAAAGGCTTCTAAAGTTAAATTTGACAAATACTTGTTCCTTGACCTATTTCTTTTTTCACTTGCTTTCATCGTAATGATGTATCTCCTAGTCTTCTTCGACGAGATCATATTGAGGCAGGGAGATTGGAATGTTCTCGATATCACCTTAGGAATCGTGACGATCCTTCTCGTTATGGAAGCCACGAGGAGGACCATCGGGTTGGTCATGGCTATTATATGTTTAATCTTTGTGTGTTACGCCTACTTAGGCCCATATATGCCCAGTCTTCTGGCCCACAAAGGCTATAATACCTATCGCATCGTTGGACAATTGTACTTAACAACGGAAGGGATATTTGGCCTTCCTCTTGGTGTGGCTGCAACTTTTGTATTTATCTTTGTCCTGTTTGGTTCTTTCCTTGAAGGGACAGGAGGTGGCAATTTCTTTACAGAATTGGCTTATTCCCTTACCGGCCGTATGGTAGGGGGCCCTGCTAAGACAGCCGTGATCGCCAGCGGGTTTATGGGGTCGGTTTCAGGCAGCGCTGTGGCCAATGTGGTCACCACTGGCTCTTTTACCATACCCATGATGAAGAATACAGGCTACAAACCTCATGTCGCTGGCGCTATAGAGGCGGCGGCCTCTACAGGCGGACAACTCATGCCACCTATCATGGGTGCTGGCGCATTCTTAATGGCCGAATTTACCAATATACCTTATCTTCATATCGTCAAAATTTCGTTGATACCTGCCATCATGTATTATTTCGCCGTCTATTGCTTCGTTCACCTTGAAGCAAAAAAGACGGGTATAAAACGTCTTGATGCCAGGGACCTCCCCCAATTGCCCGATGTCATCAAGAGGGGTTTCCAATTTTTGATTCCCATTGGGGTTCTTATTTACTTTCTTATCGCTAATTACAGTCCTATGATGGTAGGGTTTGTTGGTGTCATTTCGGTTTTTTTAGTAGGTATGATTCGTAAGGAGACGAGAATAGGTTTCTGGCAGATCCTGAGACTGCTTGAAAAGGGGGCGAAGAACGCAGCCATGGTTTCCGTGGCCTGCGCGGCTGCTGGGATCATCGTGGGAATTGTTGGGCTTACAGGGCTCGGGCTCAAGTTTTCAAGTGTGGTGCTTTCATTGTCAGGTGGGATAAAATTGATTGCCATTTTACTGGTCGGCCTTGCTTCGATGTTCTTAGGTATGGGACTTCCGGTGACCGCTTCCTATATCGTCCTTGTCATACTGGCAGGACCGGCCCTCATGGAGTTAGGTATGGCAATGATCACCGCCCATATGATTGTCTTCTGGTACAGCCAGGACGCCAATGTCACTCCCCCTGTGGCCCTTGCCGCCTTTGCGGCGGCAGGGATAGCGGGATCTGAAGCTATGAGGACGGCCTTTGTGAGTTGGAAGATCGCCATCGGCCTGTATGTAATACCCATTCTCATGGCTTATTCACCTCTCCTTCTCGATGGTCCTCCATCACAGGTATTACGGACTGTAGCGAGTGGAACTGTAGGGCTTTTAGCTTTTGCTTCTTTATTTGAAGGATATTTCCATAGAAAAAACACGATTTTTGAGCAGATAATGGTGGGGGCGGCTGCATTGGGACTTTTTTGGCCAATTCTTTGGGCGAATATAGTGGGACTTCTGATCCTACTTACAGTGTTCTTTTTGCAAAGGAGAAAAAGCTGAAGACAATTAGTATAAGGAAGGGCTGGTCTTTGATTTCAAAATTATTTGAGGTCAAGCCCCTTCTCTGTGAAATATCGAATAGCACCAGGATGGAATGGAAAGGGAGAACCTCCAACTTGGGGTTCCAATGATAACCATCTTGCTTCTCTATGGACTGAAACTAACTCTGACTTATGGTCAAAGAGGATCTTAACCACTTCATAGACTAAATCCTCCCTCATATTTTCATTGCAAACCAAAAGATTCCAGACCACAGAAATCGGAACATCCACATCCTGTCCAGGATAGGTTTTGGCAGGAATGATGCCCTTAATATAGATAGGCCCATATTTTTCTCTCATCTTAGGAATCGCATCCTCATGGCCAATGAGTTTAATTTTAATCCCCGGAGTTGCTCCTAAATCTGTCACAGACGCCGTTGGAAGACCCCCATCCCAGAAATAGGCATCGATCTTCCTATCCTTCAAGGCGCCTGCCGATTCAGACGGCCCCAATCTATCTCTCACAATGTCTTTATTTGGATTCAATCCATAGGCCTCCAGAATCCTCAGACTCTTCGCTTCGGTTCCACTTCCTAGGGCCCCGGTAGAAACCCTTTTCCCCTTCAAATCTGTGACTTTTTCAATGCTAAGGCCTCCCAATGTTACAATGTGCATATTATTGGGATAAAGAACGGCCATGGTTCTCAGTGGAATTTTTTCCCTGAATCTTCCCGTCCCTTGATAGGCATCCCATCCTATATCTACCATCACAAGGGCCAAGTCTGCTTTTCCCGTATTTACCATGAGGCAATTGTTTACAATACCCTTTGTCTCTTCTGCTTTAATATCAGCATAGGGAATATATTTCGAAAGAATATCGGCCACCCCCCTACCTATTGGATAATATATTCCTCCTGTGCTTCCTGTGGCTATGAATAACTTAACTTCCTTCTGGGCCCATGCCGAGGAGGCAATAAAAACAAAAATCATGATGGCTCCAAATACAAATAAACGCCTCATAATAAAACCCCTATTGCCTCATAGGAAAATCCATTGAACAAACGGCTACTCCCCATTTAAAACACATTCTTCCTTTTTTTCAGAAGCCAGTACCCCACGAAGGCCCCAATCGGCATTATGGCGATGGTTGCCAGGAGCTTGCTTGGGTGAAAGAGGACCACGAGCGATAAGCCCGCAAGGATAACCCTGGTGAGAAGATCTCGCATTTTCTTTTGGCTGTATTTCGCCTGGATGCTGAACTGGATGCCGACCGTGGCAGCCAATAACAGACCAAATGCGCCCAGCTGCGCCAGCCCGGGCTCCAGGACCAGCTCAGGTCTCGAAAAGACCCCAGCCATCAATACAAACAGCCCAGCACAGAGCTGGATCCCCCTGAACAATGTCCCCATAAAAGATGCGTCGGCGATTTTGGCCGCCACTGCCGCAACGACGGACGTCGGCGGCGTGAGCTCACCCCAGACAGCCAGGAAAAAGGCGTAAAAGTGAACCACCCAAGGGTTAACGCCAACCTTGACCATAGGGGGAGCAATCACAAGGGCGGTGAGGATGTAAGTCGGCGCCGGCGGCAGTCCAGTCCCGACGAGGGCCGCGAAGAAAAAAGCGATGAGGATCACAGCCACGAGGTGCATGCCGGCGGCCTCCATCAGGAGAAAGCCGACTTTTGTGGGGATTCCCGTGATCACGAATACGCCCGTCATGATGGACAGGGTCGCCAGCAAAAGAGTTAAGTCCGTGGTCATGACCGTGAAGTGCTCGATGAAATGAATGAATGGCGCGGCCATGTGGCGCAGCTTCCAGGACCCGTCGGTCCGGTAGGTCATTATGAAGAAGATCCCGGAGACCGCGAGGCCGACCCCGACAAATACTCTCAAGGCCGCAACCATCGGTGGCAATCGGGTGATTCCCATGAGAGTTATCAGGCCGATTATGGCGGCGGCGTAGACAAGAAGGTTGATCTTGTCGAGGATGGTCGTCTGCGCGATCGAGACTGAAGCAACGCTGGTCTGATAACGGACGGAGAGCAAGTAAACACCCACGGCCACCCCGACAAAGTAGATCAACGCTGGCGCGTACCCTCGGGCGACAACGTCCCAATAGCTCTTCCCCAGGAACTCGGCCATGATGAAGGCGGAGATCCCCATAATCGGGGGCATGAGCTGGCCGCCCAGGGAGGCGGCGGTCTCGATGGCGGCGGCATTCACCCTCGGTAGTCCGCTAGCGATCATGGCCGGAATAGTGGCCGATCCTGTGGTAGCAGCGTTTGCCGCTCCGCTGCCACTTATGGTCGCCACCCCGAGTGATCCCAGCACCGCCGCCTGAGGCAGGGCATGGGGCGAGTTCGCTGCGATGCGCGAGGCGCCTTTGATGATCGAGTCGACGCAGCCGAAGGCCCGAAGGACACTCAAGACAAGGATAAAGGAGCCGATCAGGGTCAGGGCGAGCTGGGGAAGATACGAGAATACTCCCGTCGTCATCTCTACGCTCATCGCGCTCAGGACCCGAGTCCATCTGAGACCGGGGTGCCAGAATAATCCAGGCACAATCCATCCGTACACCGTGTACCCGATCAGGAACAAATTGATCACAAACAGGGGGAAGTACCTCTTCCGAGCGTATTCCATGATAAGGCCGAACATGAGGCCGCCGATCGCCAGATCGGTCGGGCTCCATATGCCTGCACGGACCGTTCGGATATCCATAAACTCCAGGTTCAAGTACAAGGTAACTGCAAGGCATACGCCGATGTAGACGCCTGCGATGATGTAGTTCGCGGTGAGCCCAAGCCTTGGATAGAAGTTATTGTTGCGCAGTCCATCCAAAGTGAACAGGATGAACGTGACGGGAACCAACATGACCGCGATCAAGGTAGGCCCTCCGATACCGGTCATGTAGTATCGGAAGAGGTACACGAAAAAGAACACGGCAACAATAAAAAAGAGGACCCTCGCTGGCGCTTGGGTTCGCGGCCCAGAGAGCACCCGTGGGAGATTCATGCGGTTCTACGGCTCCTTCCTTCTGGGTGGTCACCCATTAAAAGGCAGGTCTTGGCCCAAGGACTTTCCCTACCAACCAATGCCGGAATGCCTCAGGTTCCACCGGTAGGCACGAGGTGGGGGTTGGGAACGAGATAGCGGTGGTGCCTTTCCACAAAGGCCGCTATTTGCCCTTTGCTATACGGTCGTCCCACTTTGGATTCCAGACACCGCGCTCCTTCATGTACTTCGCCAGGCCGGGGTGTATCGGAACAAAATTGACTGCCGATTCGACTCCTCGGCGCTGGAGACCGCGCATATCTTTACGAACTTGTTCGAAGCCAGCGTCCGCTTTGAAAAGTTCGCCCGCATTTTTTTCGATGATGGTCAACATCTTGTAGACGTCTTTCTCGGGCACCTCCAAGCCGACGTGAAACCCGTAGAAGAAGGGCAGGAATATAACTTTATCCACGTGGACATCTTTTTTAAAGACTCCTGGTTTCACTTCGACAGGCAAGAACCCCGCCTTCTTTAGCAGATCGATTTCCTCTTTGCTTGGATTGAGGATTGCCCATTCCGTGGCGAGAGAGAGCTCGGTGATAAACGGAGGGGGGGTCGTCTCGGCGGCCGTATAAGCAATAAAGGCCTTAATTCCGCCGCCTTCGAGCAGCGACCCTACTGTAGCGAGGTCAACTTCCACGTACTGGTGTTTGACGCCTAGTTCCTGGAAGCCTCTCTCCAGTTGGGCCCGAACATCCCAGGGAAGAGGTCCGGTAAATACGCGCTGCCCGGACAGGTCACGCCACTGTTTGTACTTGTCCCTGTCCTTTGCATGGATCCCAACTCCGACTTCCATCGTGTAAGCCCAGAAGGATTGAACCGGATACCTCTTGATCTGAGGCTTGAAGCCCTTGAACCGGTTGATGTCGTTCGCCAGTTCATAGAAAGCAATATCGGCCCCATAGTATCCGTCAAATTGCCCCGTGGCGTACCCCTTGACGGTCACAATCGCCCCCGGCGTCGGCAAGACCATAATTCTGTAACCCGGCATTTCCCTATTCAGCACGGCCGCCAGGTTAACCTGAGCCCTGTGACCTGCCGAGCCTACGGCAGATGTTCCCCAGGCGATGTCCCGGACTTGAGAATCGGAATCAACGGCCACGCCGCAGAGCAATCCTGCTACGATTAAAAAAGACAGTGCTTTCTTCATCCCTAATTCCTCCTTTCACATTGGCTAATTATTTAGAAATTTTATTAAACCAGACAATTATTGTCAACAAGAAGTTTAAATTCGAAAAATTTCTCATCACCACCCATCTTCCCTGAAAAATGGACTGCCTAAACGGAGAGAAATTTCTTCAAAGATGGCCACATTTCCCCCCCCTTAAATCTAACTTGAAGGTTAATAATAATATCAAAATGCGATAGATTTTTATAGGAAAAAAAGGGCGAGGCGCCATGCCCTGGATCTATACATCATCACTCGTAGGTGGGGTGTTTTGGTTTTACTCCGGCCTTCTTCTCTTCATATCGGGCAAGGAGATAAAGGACATCGGAGAGGCGGTTGAGGTACTCTAATATTTTCAGGTTGTAAAGTATTTTTTTTGATTTCATCTTGGCCACCAGTCTCTCCGCTCTCCTTGAAACGGCACGGGACACATCTAAAATACTCGATATGTGAATCTCTCCATACACGATGAATCCTGGCTCGGGTTTGAGCGAGGTCTCAAAATCGCTGGAGAGGTAACTTAACCAATCCACCTCCTTCTGAGTGATCTCCCCTCTTAAGAGATCTCGACCCCTTCCAGACAGAGCAAGTTCCGAGCCAATGATGAATAAGTGATTCTGAATGTGAAAAAGGGTCTTCTTCACCTTACGATCCCTCGAAATCGCCCTTGCCATTCCAAGGAAAGAGTTCAATTCGTCCACCGTGCCATAGGTCTCAGGCTTAAGATGGTATTTTGGAACACGCCTCCCTCCCAAAAGTCCGGCGAAACCTTTATCTCCATTTTTTGTGCTGATAGGCATAACTTTGGGTCAGGAAAATCCGAAGCACGAAATACGAATTTCGAAACAATCTCAAAATTCAAATGTTCTAAACTTGTTTCGAATTTCGGATTTTTCTATGTGAGTAATCTCAAGTTCTCCTTTTTCAAGACGGTAACAGGTATTTTTCAACCAATTTGTATCATCCTGATCTGGAAAATCCTTCCGAAAGAAGGAACCTCTGCTCTCTGTTCGAAACAAACTTCCTTTTAAGATGGCTTTGAGAAGGAGGGCAACATTTTCTAAATCTCTTTTTTTGAAAAGATCTTTCAAGGTAGCGGGATAAACTTTCTCGATTCTTTTTTCAATGGAGGCCAACCGGTCCAGCCCTTCTTTCAACGACTCCTCTTCTCGAACAGGACTGGCATATCTCCAGGCCAAATCTTTTAAATCCTTAAGCAGGTATCTGGGTTCGTCAAAGGTTCCTCTTCTTTTTCTGAGATAGGTTCGGACCTTTCGATCCCATTTTTTCATAAAGTCTTCAGAGAAAAGAATAAATGATTTCTGTTCTCTTTCTCTCTCGCGGACATATTCGGCTGCCGATTGCCCTCCAATGACTCCAAACACTGCACATTCCGTCAATGCATTCCCCCCAAGTCGATTAGCCCCATGAATCCCCCAGACCACTTCTCCTGCTGCAAAAAGGCCCGGGAGAGACGTTGCTGCCTTTTCATCAATCTCCACTCCTCCCATAAAGAAATGGACTGCCGGGGAGATCAGAAAAGGCCGTTCACGGAAAGGGAATTTCGATTTCTTGAGAAAGTTAAAGGGATAATGCTCCCATTTTTCCTGTGGGACTTGGGTCAGATCAAAAAAGACATCTCCACTCTGAGTAGCGCTGTATAAGGCAATGGAGAGGCGATCCCTTTGGACAATGATGGCTCTGTTTAAATCTCCTCGGAGGTTAAACCTCTCCAAAAGATCCTCCCCTTTCTCATCAAACAACCTGACTTCTTTGGGATAGGGAGGATAAAGGAGAAAGGAGGAGAGCCTTGGCTCTCCTAAAGCAAAGGGATAAAATTGAACAAATTCTAAGTCGAAGAGGGGAAGGCCTGCACGAAGGGCTAAGGCGTATCCGTCTCCGAGGATGCTTCTCTGATTGTCATTTCTACGATAGATGGCCCCTGCTCCGCCGGTTGAGAGGAGGACTGCTCTTGATTGAATCAAATAGGGCTTCCCGTCTTTCAAAAATCCAAATGCCCCTCGAACTTCGCCCTCTTCGACTACTAAATCAAAAATGACCAAACCTGGTAAAAGTTTGATGGAACTGTTTCTCAGTCTTTCTATCAGAGGTTTGATTAAGAGGACACCAGGCAGTTGGGAGGAACCCTCTGGACGATCCATGATATACCCCATTCCTCTCTCAAGGATGAGGGCTCCATAGTCTCTCAATCTTTTTATGGCCTCAGGACCTTTTTCAATGAGGGTTTTGACCAATCTGATCTGGTTCAATCCCTTCCCGGATTCTAAGGTCGCTTGGAGGTGATTTTCTTTGGAAAAACGGGAGTTCGAAGCAGTGAAGGCGCCATTGGCCAATGAAGTATTCGTTCCCATCCCAATGGCGAATTTTCCCACCATGAGAACACGAAGACCAGCCCTCTCTGCTTCTAAAGCAGCAAGGAGGCCAGCCAGGCCACTGCCAATCACAAGGATGTCGGTGAAGAGTTCTTCCATAGAATCACTTCGAAAATACCTTTCAAATCCCCCCTACCCCCCTTTGCTAAAGGGGGGTAGGGGGGATTAATATTTAACCCTCCCTTACTTCTTCCAATTCAAATCTCACAATCCCGATGGGAAGGTCTAATTCTATTAAGATTGGAATCTTTTCCCTATCGTTCGTATACCAGATGCGGATGATCCCTTCCTTATCCCCAAAGGTGGAGAAAGAAGTTGTAGACTCTAAGCAAACCGCCTCTACCTCTCCATACATTTTTGATTTTACTTTTTCCTTCTTTGAATGAAAAACCATCTGGCGTAACTTCATCCCATCGTAGAGGGATATCCGAATGTCCTCACCCGGATGAAATTCATCTCTCAAATAATACCGGGCAAACATCGAAAGGGGATCATAGGTCTCAGGGGGAAGGGAAATCTCCTGCTTCCCATCCTCCCCCTTCTTCTCCACCACCACCTTTTGATGAGAGGCATCGAAGGTGAGCGTTTGAATATAATTTTTCTTTTTCATCAGAAGACCTTCCTGGTCAATTTCTTTTACATATCGGACCGGAGAACAGGTCTCTGCTTGCATGGTTGAGAGGAAGCGGTTGTTCATCCTGAATAAGAATCCAAAATAGTGGAGAGAATCCACGGAGGCGTGAACCCGGTAAAGAGGCTTTCCCTGTTCAGAAGATCCGTTTTCAATTTTAATGGAAGCCTTGAGAATAGGAACGCCAAACTTTTTTGCCGTATATAAAAAAACCCTTCCTGGCCCGGGTATGGGTTCAGGGATCTGTTTCTGCCCATTAGGATAGGCGGTCGATCCCCAACCCGTAAGGGCTCCGATAAAAAGGAGAACCCCAATCCCTAATTTCCATCTGCCCTGTCTCATCTCTGATGACCTACTAAAAATTATATTAAACCAACTCTTTGTTCGGAAGCAAATATTTTTCCCGGGTGGCCTTGACAGGTTAAATTTATGGTTGCTACCCATTGGAACAAATCAGAACCCATTGATGTAAAAAAACAATGATGAGGAGTGTGTTGGATGGGCAGAGGTGGGGCGAGATACCGTCCTGAGGGCTCGAGGGGAATTTCCCGCCTTAAAAGATCGAGTCTTCAAAAGTTAAGTTATTGAGTTAATGAGTTATTGGGTTATTGGGTTATTGGGTTATTGGGTTATACGCTTTGCGCTATGCTCTAGGCATTCTTTTACCCGCAGTCTGAATAACCGCAGAAGCACTTTACACAACCTTCTTCAAAGATAAGAGGTCCTCCACATTCGGGGCATGCCCCCCTTTGGAAGATCAGACCTAAACTTCGATGAAAAAACCCTCCCTCTTCTTTTGAAGGATGTTTTGGAACGGGGATTCTAATTTCGGGCTCGATCTTTGTCCTCCTCCCCTTCTCTTGAAGATGCCATTCGATGGCTTTGGCCACTGCATCCGAGCATGAGAGGATCTTTCCCTCCCGGTACCAGACCGGCGTATGGCAACTGATGCCTTTCAGTTGTCGAATGATGTCTTCTGGTTCAATCCCGGACCGAAAAGCCAGAGAGACAAGCCGGCCGATTGCCTCAGATTGAGAGGCCGCACAACCTCCGGCTTTTCCTATCTGATTGAAGATCTCAAAAAGCTTCCCCTCCTCATCTTCGTTTACTGTCACATAGAGATTTCCACAACCGGTACGGACCTTTCGGGTGGAACCATGAATCACATCCTGGCGAGCCTTGGGTTTTCTCTCCCCCTCGCGAAGCTCCTCTTCCTCCTTCAATCGATCTTCGCTCGGGGAAACCATCCCTTTATAAAGGACTTGTTTCGTTCGACTCCTGTCCCGGTAGATGGTGACTCCCTTGCAACCCAATTCGTAGGCCAACTTATAGACCTTAGCCACATCATCGACGGCCGCCTCATGAGGGAAATTGACGGTCTTGGAAACGGCATTGTCTGTATATTTCTGAAAAGCTGCCTGCATCCGGATATGGTCCTCAGGAGTGATGTCATGGGCGGTCACAAAGAGCTTTCGGATGTTCTCTGGGACTTCTTTAATATTTTGGGTATTCCCGCTGTGAGCGATCTTCCTCATCAGCTCTTCTGAATAGAATCCTTCCTGCTTTGCCAATGTCTCAAAGTATGGATTGATTTCCAAAAGCTCCTTACCTTCCAAGACGTGGCGGATAAAGGCCAGAGCAAAGATGGGCTCAATCCCCGAGGAGGTTCCTGCAATAATGGAGATGGTTCCAGCGGGGGCAATGGTGGTGACCGTCGCATTTCTCATCGCATCCCAGCGGCCTTTTAGGGTACTCCCTTCGAAATTAGGAAAAGATCCTCTTTTCAGAGCCAACTCTCTGGAGGCCTCTCTCGCCTTCTTCTGAATAAAGGCCATCACCTTTCCCCCGATCTCTAAGGCTTTCGGGCTGTTGTAGGGAATTCCCAACAGAATGAGAAGGTCAGCAAACCCCATCACTCCCAGACCGATCTTTCGATTCGCTTTGGTCATCGCTTCAATCTGAGGAAGAGTATAGCGATTCATCTCGATCACATTATCTAAAAAATGAACAGCTCTTTCAGTGGCCGAACCTAATCTTTCCCAATCAATGGCTCCGTTTCGGACCATGTTGGAAAGATTGATGGAACCAAGATTGCAAGACTCATAGGGGAGAAGGGGTTGTTCCCCACAAGGATTGGTGCTTTCAATCCCTCCCACTTGAGGAGTGGGGTTGTCTTCATTGATCCGATCGATGAAGATGATTCCTGGATCCCCGTTCTTCCAAGCGTAATAGACCATCTTCTCAAAAACTCCACGGGCATTGAGAGGACGAATGACTTCATTCGTCCTTGGATTTCGAAGAGTATACTCCTTATCTCTTTCTACGGCCTCCATGAATTCATTGGTGGCAGCCACCGAGATATTGAAATTGTTGAAGTGATGGTCGCCTTCTTTGCATTGGATGAAATCGAGAATGTCAGGATGGTCCACACGAAGGATGCCCATATTCGCTCCCCTTCGTGTTCCTCCTTGTTTGATCGTCTCTGTTGCTGCATCAAAAACACTCATAAAAGAGACAGGACCGCTTGAAACTCCCTGCGTCGAACCCACCACATCATTTCTCGGCCTGATCCGGGAGAAGGAAAAACCAGTTCCCCCCCCGCTTTTTTGAATTAAGGCCATTTGTTTCACGGCATCGAAGATTTCATCCATGGAATCTCCCACAGGGAGAACAAAACAGGCAGAGAGTTGTTGAAGCTCTCTCCCCGCATTCATCAAAGTGGGAGAGTTGGGAAGGAAGTCCAAGGAAGCCATCAAAGAATAGAATTCGTCTTCAATGGGAGGGAGATCGATCTCGGGGTGATAGAACCGGTCCGCTTGAGCAATATTCTTTGCCACACGTCGAAAAAGCTCTTCAGGTGTTTCCACAACATTTCCTTGAGGGTCTTTTTGGAGATAACGCTTCTTCAATACGGTCATGGCATTTTGTGTCAGTTGAGCCAACTCCATCTTCTTCCCTCCTCCACTAAATATAAGCAATATTAGAATACTTACCACAATATTTTGTGTTGTCAAGGGAAAATTTAGGGAGCTCTGAAAAACTACGATATGCTTTCTTCAGAGATTTCAGGACTTTTCCAAAAATCTCTTTTAGAAATTTTCTTATCCCTTTTCTAAAATTAGAGACGATATTTTTATAACTATTCTTAAAGGTCTATAAACATAAATTGGCGTTTCCAATAATTCTTTTGAAAAGCAGTTTATTCTATGTTAGCCTCAAATCGCTTGGAAATTGGTCTCTGCATTTACCAATGCCTACCCAAAGCATCAGAGGAAAAAACGATGATTCAACAGATCACCGATAAAATTTATAAAATTGAGATCCCCATCCCGTTTCCCCTCAAGACAATGAATGTCTACTTTATTGATGATTCTCCCAGAACCCTTATCGATGCAGGGATAAAGACTGAGGCTTCATTCGAAACATTGAAAAAAGGGTTGGAAACCATTGGTTACGGCCTGAATTCGATTGAGCGGATTCTCATCACCCATGGCCATATCGATCACTATGGTCAGGCCAAAAGGTTATTCTCACTCTCTGGCGCTCCAATCTATATTCATCCAAAGGAATATGGAAAGATTCGGTCGGTCATCCATTCCCTGGGTTTTTTGAAGTCGATCTTGTTGAGAAACGGAGCGCCGGAAGCTTTGGTCAATGAAGCGATTCAATATATCGAATCTGCCCAGAGCATGGCTGACCCTCTGGAAGAGGCCTTTTTCCTGAACGATGGGGATACGGTCTCTTTTAAATCGATGACGTGGAAAACCATTCTCTGTCCTGGTCATAGTCCTGGCTTAATCTGTTTTCATTGGCCGGAGAAAAAAATTTTATTTACCGGAGATCACCTCCTAAAAGAGATCACTCCTAATCCCATCTTAAATGTTCCTGAATACAAATCACCTTTCCGTTATCCAAGCTTGAAGGATTATTTAACCTCATTAGAAAAAATAGAGAGGTTGGACATCTCGCTTCTCCTCCCTGGCCATGGGGAAGAGATCGATGATGTGAAAGGTTTGATTCAAAAGATCTTCGCCCATCACAAAGAGCGAATGGACCGCGTACTTTTCTCTTTATCCAAAAAGGAAAAGACCCCCTATGAAATCGCAATGGATTTATTTCCAGGAGTCCCTCCTTTCGAGATCTTTTTAGGAATCTCCGAGGCTGTTGGCCATTTAGAGATTTTGAAGGAAAAGGGAATCGTCAGGCTCAAGGAAAAAGAAGGAAAAGACTACTATTCGTTGGAGACCTGAAGGCAACCATCCCTTCGAATAGGGTTGACTTATTTATCCTGAATTATTAGACTCGGATCAATATTAAGATTCTCTTGAAGTTCATTCATTGCCATGTTGCCTGAATCCCTTCCTCATTACAGTGTCGGTCCCTTCTTTGGCTTTGCGACAAATGCGGTCATGGCTATTTTGTGTTTAGTGACCTTAGTCCTCTACCGCCACTACCGTCCATTACGAAGTCTCTTCTTTTTCTATCTCTTCTCGACTTTTCTCTTTTTAGGATGGGGCATTTACGGCCTCCAAAAATCTCCAGATTCCATCCTCCTGGGATACAGGATTGATCTTGCCTCGGTAGTCCTCTTGCCGGTTAGCTGGGTCTGGTTTATCTCGGCCCTCTTTGATGAAAAACCAGGTTGGTTACCGAGAACGGTCACCGGAATAAGTATATGCTTGGCTGCCTTAGCTCTTTGGGGTAAGGGGGATTGGTGCTTAGGACTCCCACTGGAGCCCCACCAGATTGCTGAAAATATATTAAGGCCTCAATCGAAACTTCTGAGGCCACTGATCCATTTTTTCTGTCTATCGGTCTGTCTTTTTTACTTCTGCCAAGTGACAGTTAGATTCCTGCGATTCAAGGGCAAACGACCAGTATACCTACTGCCTGTCGGTATTGGATTGTTATTCTGGTTTTTAGGCGGCCTTCATGACGGGATACGCTCTACATGGGTAGCCATCTTTATCAAGGGTCAGATCCTTTGGTTCACCTCCTTTTGGCTCTCGGTTTCCTTGACCATTGCTGTTGCCCTCCATTTTCGTTCCCTGGAGCAAGCTGTTCGCGAGGCCCGGGATGTCTTCGAGCATTTCGTCCCTCCTGCTTATCTTCGCCGCATCGCTGCCCAAGGTTTGAGGTCAATACGTTTGGGTGAGGCTGACCAGCAATGGGTTACGGTTCTTTCTTGTGACGTCCGGGGGTTTACGGCTTTGTCTGAGCGAGTTAACCCGAGTGAGTTGATCGCCCTTATCAATCACCTCTTTGAACGAATTACCCGGGTGGTAGATTGGCGGCGAGGAGTGATTGACAAATTCCTCGGTGATATGATCTTATGTATTTTCGAAGGAGATGATTCAGCTCAAAGGGCCGTGGCCTGTGGAGTAGATATCCTGACTGTAGTCAAGTCCATCAATACGGATAAAAATCGCCCCACTGACCAGGCCATTCAAATCGGCATCGGTCTACACACTGGGCCAGTCATCCTTGGAACCATCGGCTCTCCAAAACGAATGGACTCCACTGTCCTCGGTCTTACCGTCAACCTGGCTAAGCGCCTTGAAGAGTTAACCAGACCATTGGGCATAGACATGCTCATTTCAGATCAGGTCGCTAATCAGTTGCCAAATGGACACGGCCACCGATTCCGGAAGCTGGGAGAGGTTTCGGTCAAGGGCAGTTCAGTTCCAATAGGCGCTATCGAAGTGTACGATCAAGATCAACCAGAAGTGCGCCATCTCAAAGATCAAATTGAACCCATCATGTCTGAGGGAATAGAATTATTCAAGGCTGGCCGCCTTGATGACGCTATGTCAAACTTCCACAGGGCCCAAGTCATCTTCCCCCAAGATTTGCCACTCCGCCTTCTCATGACTTCCCTTCAGAACGCTTTGAAACAAGGACAACCCCTCAAAGGATCTGCTCTGCTTGATTTCAGAACAAAATAAAGGGAAGGAACTAAAAGAAGAGATCAATTGAAATCTGCTGATCAGGAAGCTCGAATTCGACGACGATAGGCGTCGGTGTGATAAACTTCTGGGTTTACTGTGTTGGGCGCTTCCTTTTTTTTCAATAAAGAGAGGGCATTGGTCGAGGCTATGGTTGCCATTTTATCTCGAGTTTCTCGGGAAGCGCTCCCAAGATGGGGAAGGAGCACCACATTTTTACATTCCATCAGCCCTGGAGCTAAGCCCGGCTCGTTTTCATAAACATCCAGCCCCGCACCGGCGATTCTCTTCTCCTGAAGAGCCTTCACCAGAGCTTTTTCATCAATGATAGGCCCCCTCGATGTATTGATAAGGTAAGCGGTTGGTTTCATCAAAGAGAATTCCTTCTCGCCAATCAGATGATGGGTTTTTCCAGAAAGCGAGGGGTGGAGGCCCTGTTTCAGGACTTTGATTTATGGCTGGAAGCGAAGCCTTTTACTTTCCAAAATAGACTCGAAAGATCACAGAGTCTCCTTCCCCAGAAGGGGGTGGACGATTTTCTGGCCTCAGGATGGATGAAGCAAAAATGGCGGCATTTGATCTTCTGCAATGCCTCCTCAAATCCCCTGGCATCTTTCTCCCCTTCGAAATAATCTGGGATCCAATATCCCAAAGAAGAAAAAGCACTCTTGTCTCCAGAATGGTAATGGTAAAAATCCATAAAATGATCAAGTGAGGTTTTCACACCGTATTCCTCAGGATCAAGGTGCCAGGGAGAGGCTGGCTCCATCTCGATCGTAAAAGTGCGAATCCCTCTCACATTGGAATACCGGCCTCGGATCATCTTTTGGAGTCGAATCGTCTGTTGAACATCCGCCTCCTTTTCAAAAGGCACACCGAGGGTGAAGAAAAGGTCACAGAAGACTCCATTGGCTTTTAACTGGTCAAGAGACTCCAACAGGGCCTGATTGGAATAGGCATATCCCTTATGAATCTTTCTCATTTGGTCCGACCCCACGTCAGGGGAGAGAGCAATGAGGGACTTGGGCCCGGGAAAGGTTTCTTTAAAAGACTTGATAAAATCGATTGTGGGAAGCCCGAAGGATTCGAAGAAACATTCCATCCTAATCTTTTCCTCCCGGATACGGGAGAAAAGCTCGAGAAAATATTCCGGCCTGTGGGGATAAGGATCGAAGCAAATGTGGAATGTCTCATACCCATAAGAGACTGCTTCTCGAATGGATTGGAGAACATTCTCTACCCCTCTAAAGGTCACCTCTTTCCTGCCGGTGATGGTCTCCAGAGAGGAACGACCGCCGCCGCACCAGGTGCATTGAACAGGGCACCCTCTGCCCACGGTGAGATGATAGATGGGTGATTTGAGAGAATACATCCAGAAATTTTTCTCCTTGGAAACTCCCTTGACATAGAAGGGTTGACCGATATAACGGATGTAGGTGGGATGATTTTTCAACAACGGAAAGTTGGTGAATGTGAGTTCATTCAGTTCTTTCTCTGAGGCGACATAGGAGAGAGGATTAATAAGGATCCTTCCCTTTCTCCTCCAGGTGAGGTTGGGAATGGAAAAAAGATCTTCCTTCCCTTGCAGGAGCGCATTCGCCAGTTCCAAAATGGGAGCTTCCGCTTCACCGCGAATGATCCCATCGACCCCGTCAAAGTTCCTCATGATCTCTTCATGGAAAAAACTGGCGGTATATCCCCCGAGAAGAATATAGACAGAGGGAAATGCGGCTTTCACCTTTTTGACCACTTCCATCACATCATAGCTCTGATGGTGCCAGTGAAGGTCGATGGCAACGATTCGAGGGGCCTTCTCTCTGATATATTCAATAATAGAAAAACTATGATCTTCAATCCACTCCACCCCCATGTGTACGACTTGAGTGGAAATGTTATGGCGGTGGAGAAGGTCGGCCAATCCAAGGAGCCCCATGGGAAGGAAATTGATCCAGATGAAATGATTGATCGGCCGGTAATAATTGGTCAGCTTGGGGACATGGAGAAAAATACAGTCAAATTTTCCCATCTGTGGAATTGTAAAATGCCTGAATGGGTATTTCAACCTCATCACAGAAAAAATCGCATGGCGCATAGCGCAAAAAATAAGGGCTTCGTCCATCGGCTACGGTAAAGATGCCCGTTTCGTCATACGGTTACGTCCTTCGGCTTGAGAAGTTCACGCCTGCGTACCGAAACACCTGTCCGCCGAACAAGTTCTTTGGCAGGCGGGCACTATGGCGTGCAAGCACGTAACCCTTTAACCTTAAACCAAACGGGCCTCGTAACCGTAACCTTAACCAACCTAAATATTCGAAGAATTTTAATCATTCATACCTGCCTGCGGTAGGCAGGAAATTTGTGATTTGGGATTTTTGGCGCTACACTCTATGCAGCTTTTTGAGGATCGCTCTGGCGGCAAAACTTCCTGAGAGGCTGGCCCCCACAATACCATGAGAGGGTCGGGTATAGTGGCCGACTTGAAAGAGGCCTGGGGTAGGAGTGTGATGGGGAGGTCTTAAATTCCCGACCTGCTGTGGTGTGGAGGCCAGGCCGTACATCGCACCCAATTCATTTCCAGTATATCGCTCTAAGGTCAATGGTGTGGCAGCTTCATAAAAGAGGAGATGGTTTCTCAGGCCAGGGATCAACTTCCCTTCTAACTGTTGAAGAATCTTTTGAGAAAACTCTTCTTTAATACGGCTATATTTTCCAGGATCCCCCTTCCCCCATGCTTCTTGATGATGATAAGGGACATTAACCAAAACCTTTATAAGGTGGCGCTTCGAAGGAGCCAATGAAGGATCCAAAAGTGTGGGGATGGATACCATCGTCGTCGGATTCTTCGGGACCTCACCTCTTTGAAACATCCGATCTTCCTCCTCCAGGTCAGAGAGGAACCGGAGATAGGTGAAATAAGGAAGGTTCATACTTTTTAGATCCAAATCCGTGGCGATATAAAGGATGAAACAGGAAAGGGAATATTCAAAATGTCGGATCTTTTTTTCAAAATGTTTTCGAAATTCAAAGGGAAGCATCTTGACCAAAAGATTTGGGTTGACATCAGAAATAACGACGGGTCCCTGAAATATTTCTCCTTCCTTTGTCAGCGCCCCTTCGACCCTTCCATCTTTTATCAGAATTTGATCCACCTCTGTTTGAAGATGAATCTCCCCGCCAGAACGGAGAAAAGAGTCGGCCATGGCTTTAGAAATCCTCCCCGTGCCTCCTTTAGGATAAAAAACGCCTCCCATAAGAGACTTGCTGATCAGGATGGCTGTGAAAAGAAAAGAGAGCCTCGAAGGGGGGTCTGTAATCGGAAGGGTGTGGAGGGCCATCTTGATCTCCCCTCCTCTAAAGAGGCGATTTAGAATTTCCCTGTGACTCGTTCGGTGAAACCGGATAAGATTTCTGAAGGTGAAGGGAAAGAGAATCTTTTTGATCAATGTTATCTCAGAGTACGATTTCACTTCCTTCCCAATTTGTTTCACCAGAGAGAGATAGGCCGTCAACCCTTTCTCCTCTTCAGGGAAGAGAGCCATGAGGGCCTCCGGATAGGAACTGAATCCACCGTCACAGAGATGTACTTCAAAACCGGGATAGATGTTTCGGATATGGTGAATGGGAATAAATTCAATCTCCTCGTGTGCCCCAATCTCTTTAAGAATTTGATAAAATTCTCCGCCCTCCTGACATCCTCCGACAAAGGCGCCTGTCGCATCAATGGTGAACCCCTTCCTCTTAAAAGAGACCACATAACCTCCCACCTGTTTTTCTTTTTCGAGGAGAAGGGTCTTCAACCCTTTCTTCGCAAGAAGGGAGGCAGCGGCCAACCCTCCCATTCCAGACCCAATAACGATGACATCGTATCTCTTAGCGTTTCCCATATTTCTCCTTCGAAAGAATTAAAAGTGTTGGAAGAAAACAGAGGGCAGCGATCAGACAGAACCCCATCCCCAGGATCGTTACCCATCCCATGGTGGAGAGGGCCTGGTATCGAGCAGTGGCTAAGGAACCAAATCCAAGCATGGTGGTCAGGGAGCACATAGCCATTGCCCTCCCAGTGCTTCGCAAGGCTTGGCCCGCATCTTTTCCGCCCCCTTCCAAAAAACGGTGCATCAAATGGACGCTGTTATCGATTCCCATTCCGATGATCATGGGAAGGATGACGGCATTGACAAAGTTGATACGAATCCCAAAGAGAGATATCGCTCCCAACATCCAGATGAGACCCATGAGCAAAGGCATCAAGGTGAAAAGCGTGGTCTTCCACCTTTTGAAATGGAGATAGACCAATAAGAAGACGATCAAAAAAGCGATCGGCGTGAGAAGGAAAAGGTCCTCTTTCACGATTCGAAGAATCTCAGATTCCACCTTCTCAGGACCTGTTAAGGAGACGCCTGAAAGATCTTTTTCTAATTGGTCAAGAGAGAGCTTTCCCTTCTGATAATAGAGATGGGATACGATTTTGTAATTTCCCCCTTTTTTAACAAAGAGGTTTTCTAGGCCTTTCTTGAGGGGCCCTTGATTCATAGAGGCGATCAGAATTTCAGGGGAATAGATCTTCTCATTCCCCTTTTTTAACTCCTCAAGCCCCTGAAGGAAGGGCTGAAACCCGCTTACTTCGAACCCATTTTCCTCCAGTTCCTTGATAAAATTCTTTCTTGCCATCTCCAGATCAATCGATTCTTGAATCGCTCTACCCACCCTTCTCTGTTTTTCAGGAGAAGGAATAAACTGGGAGAGAGAGACAAAGGAATCGATCTTTCCTTCTTTTTGGTATCTGTCAAAGGCCTTCGCGATTTCTTCCTCTTTGGATAGAAGAGAAGATAGATCCTTCCCTTCGTGGATGGTAATGGCCTCTAACTTTCTTCCCCCAAAGGCCTTGGCCATTCGTTCGAAGACCTGAAGGGATTCTATTTCTTTCGGTCTGAGGTTTCTGAAATCCTTCTCCACTTCGATGCGTAAGGCAAAGAAGAGAAAGAAGAGCGTGATTCCGATCAATAGAAAGAACGAAAGCAAAGGGTTTTTCTCCAGAAAAGAAGAAAGGGGTTTGAACCGGAAAGTTTGAAGAGGTATGTAAGAATAAGGTTTCTTCCTTTTTTCCATCCAGACAAGTAAGGAGGGAAGGACAAAATAAATGCATAGAAGCGCACAGAGGAGCCCGACAGACACGAGAAAGGCCAGTTCGACAATCCCTTGTACTCGAGAGAATAAAAGGACCGCAAAGGCGAAAATCGTGGTAAAAGCGCCGGTCCAGGTCCCCCTTCCCGTCTGTGTGAGGGTGGTTTCAATGGCTGATGAGATATCAGCGCCGGATGCCCTCTCTTGGTGATACCGATCATAGATATGGACAGCGAAGTCAATCCCCAAACCGACCAGGATCGCAGCAAAGGCGCTGGTCAGAATATTCAGGCTTCCTAATGTGATGGAAGCAATCCCCATGGTCAACTGGATCCCTCCAAAAAGGGGAAGCCCGGCGAAGAGAAGGGTAATCCATCTCCGGTAGGTATAGAAAAATAGAATCAGTACAAGGATCAAAGAGGAGAAAAAGGAACTTTGCATATCGAATCGAAGGACTTTCGATTCAGCCATGGCAATCGGATGGGCGCCGGTTAAGTAGACCTTGACGCTTTTGTCCTGAGTAGAAGGGGCGATAGAGACGGATTTCTCCAGCGCCTCCATCAGAGATTTAGAAAAAGAGAGGTCTGTGGCAGGATGCTGAGGCTCTGTGATGATCAGAAGGGAGTTCTGATCTTTTGAGAGGAAGAAATTGCTCACTTCATCGAATTCCAACCCCTTCATCCCTTGCTTCCATTTCTCCATGAAGAGCCAGCGCAATTCAAAAGGGTCAATCTGAATGAGGTCCTTCATTGCAAAGGAGGCATGGCTGATCAAAGTGACCCTATTCTTTCGAACCTGCTTTTTGATTCCCTCTTCGTTCCATTTCTCCTTCAGTTTGGAAATATCCTCTTGATCGACAAAGAGATAAGGATGAGTAATGAAAAGAGTGAGGGTGGGTTTGACTTCCTCCAGGTCCTCTTCTTCAATCTTCTGGAATCGAACCGACTTGAAAGCTTTCTTTCCATCAATATCCAGCCTCTTCAAATTTTCAGAAATCTCTCTTCCCGAGTCGATCAATCGCTGGGAATCAACTCCCTCCTTCTTTTCTAAAAGGATGAAAAGGAGATCGAATGTCCCTGCTTCTTGGAGGTTTTCCATGTAGAGTTTGATGGGACCTCTTTCAGCGGGAAAGAGTTTGAGGAAGTTGGGATCGAAACGAAGCCTGCCAGTAAGCAAAAAAGCGATTCCAAGAATGATGAAAAAAATGAGGAGGATCTTCCGATAATGATGGAGACAGAGATAGGAAATTCCCTTAAGTAATTTTTTTACCATATGGAAGTGAATTATAACAGATTCGTCAGAGATATGTAAAAATTAGAACCTTACTGACGAACAGCATTGGACTCAGCAATAGCTTCCTGAAACATTGGTTCTGCATTTTCGTTCCACAATACAATATTTCGAGGAAAAGAATTGGAATTCTTTTCCTTTCCGTGCTATACTTCTTTTGGAATAAGGAGGGTATTTTGCCAAAACATGCTGGAGCTCATAAAGGCGAAAAACGGCGGAAAGAATTGTCCCGCCAGAAAAAACAGGAAGAGAGAAGACAGCGACGATTTCATAAAGGAGATCGCACGTCTTCAGACGCCGAGAAGGTCGAGCAAGAAGAGACAAAGCCAACCAATCCTTAACTCGACACCCCTTTCCCGGGAAAAAGACTTCCTATTCTCCTTTACCACGAATACTACAGAGTCCACCCCTCCAGTAAGGGAGGATGTGGTTTCATGAGGAATGGGCAAGGCTGATACAATCGGTTGAAAGTGACTCGTGTGTGAGGACTCACATCCCCACATTGCTGAGGCGGAGCTGGATGGAGTGAGGGAAATTGCTAGTCCATCCCCCCAAATGATTCGGGCATTCAACAAAAGCAAGTAAACGTGGCGAACGCTGAATGGCGGGCGCTACCGATCAAAGGTCGTCGCCCAAGGCGACACAGAAAAGGAGCGTAAGAAAGTATGGCTAAAAAACTATTTGTAGGGGGTCTGAGCTGGGACACGAAGGACGACGGCCTGCGCCAGGCGTTTGCGTCCTATGGGGAAATCACTGAAGCCAAGGTCATCACAGACCGCGATACGGGGCGCTCCCGGGGCTTTGGATTCGTGACCTTCGCTCAAGATGACGATGCTAAAACGGCGATATCCAAGATGGATGGTACAAACCTTGACGGCAAGACCATTAAGGTTAACGAGGCGCAGGAAAAGAGTCCTCGCGGAGGTGGCCGATCCGGCGGTGGTTTTGGGGGCGGTCGTGGCAGCGGACGCAATCGCTGGTAGTTCCGGCTACGCTCATCTATGGACGTACTCTCCGAGCCGCCTCATCTTTCGGTGGGGCGGCTCCTGTTCATAAAGCCGGAGAGCCTTTTTAATGAAATTACTGATTGTCTTTCAGGCAGGTGAAATTTCCTCAGGCTCGAAATGATAGCCGAGAAAATCAAATCCTCTTTCGGTTTTTCCACGGATGCTGTCCGATGCACGCTTTCACTCGTTAATCGTCAATTTTCACTGCCCATAGATTTCAACGCTTTGTGTTATCCTCACTCTCTCACCCGGCGGGATGGGGGTAGAAGTGGTGGCGGCACTCATCTCTAAGTTTGGGGGAAAATTTTGTGGGGTAGTTGAATAAAAGACCTAAATAATACGTCAAAATATATATCGGATTGCGCCAATAAGTTGGAATACAGAGAACCAGATGGGGGTAGAATTTATAAAAAGTATGGGATAGATGGTTGAATATTATCAGGAATTTTTACAAAGAGGAAAAACGCATCTTGGTTGTCAGTTCCCATTTTTCAATTAAAATGGAGGGAAAAAATGAAGAAGTTACTTTTTGGAACAATGCTTTTGGCGTTGGTAATTGTAGTTCCTATTCCAACGATGGCAGGGGTAGATATACGCATTAGTTTTCCTCTACCACCACCCATCGTATTTGCCGCACCACCGGAGTTAATAGTGTTACCCGATACGTATGTCTACGCTGTACCTGACATTGAGGTAGACCTCTTTTTCTGGAATGGTTGGTGGTGGCGTTTTTGGGAAGGCCGTTGGTATCGCTCACATTATTATAACCGGGGCTGGGGTTATTATAACAATGTTCCAAGTTTTTATTTTGATGTAGACCCAGGTTGGAGAGGATACTACAGAGATCATAATTGGTACGGGCATCGGTGGAACTATGAACGGATTCCTAACCAACGACTTCAACAGAACTGGAGGAGCTGGCAAAATGATCGACGTTGGGAAAGGCGAGGAACTTGGGGCGTCCAGAGCTATCAACCTCGACCACAGCAACAGAGACAGGAACTAAGACAACAAAGGCAACAGCAATATCAACAGAGGCCTGAGGTTCAGCAACATCAGCAACAGAGACAACAGCAACAGAGACAACCCCAGGTTCAGAAACCTCAAGGTCAACAACAAAGACAACCTCAGGTTCAGCAGCCAAGACAACAACCTCAGGAGAGAGTTCAGCAGCCGCAAAGACAAGAGCAAAGACCTCAGGCTCAGCAACCACAACACTCCCAGCCTCGACAGGGAAAAGCTGAAAGCGGGGAGGTAGAAAAACAGGATAGAAAGTAGGATGACAAAAAGTTTATCTGACTATGAAAAAGGTTGCCATCTATAATATCTGTCGGGTAGGGCAAGAAAACCATAATCGCCGACATTCAGGATTATTTTGGAATGAAGAGTAGGTGTTATCCTCAAAATCTAAGCTTAATCGAACACGAGTTGTGAGATCCAAGTCAGATGATTAGAGAGGTTTCCGGACAATTTATTTTTGGCCTGATTCTTTTCTTCCAGGCTTTATGAAAACCGAAGTTCATAGGACCAAAAATCTGCAGGGATCGGTTCATCTTGAAAAGCCTTCGGAAGATGGAGCCCCACGAGAGAAAAGAGGAATTGAGCCATTCAAATCCCTCCTGGAGTTTCTCAGGGCTCATCCCTCTGGGATTAAATGTGACATGTTCCATATCATAGAGATCCCATTGATCCGTCAATATCCTCCCCTCCTTCTTTAGCCTTTCTCTTAAAAGGGTCCCTGGATAAGGAGTGAGAATAGGAAATAATCCGCCATCAATCTTCGCTTGATGGCAGAAATCGAGGATCTTTTCAAATGTATCCGGGGTGTCGTGATCATATCCCAGGATAAAGGAGGCTAAGAGTCCAATGCCATGGTCATGAAATTTCTTCACTGCTTCGATTGGAGAAATTTCAAGGTTTGTCTTTTTTCCCATCAAAGAAAGGTTTTCCTGGGTGAGGGATTCGAATCCCACAAAGAGCGCCATACACCCGCTTTTAGAGGCCAGTTCGAGCAACTCCTCATCATTGACAAAGCTTTGCGGGGCATGGCTGGCCCATTTGAATTGAAGGGATGCCATTTCCTGAAAAAGCGTTTTTGCATAGGGCCGGTTGCCAACAAGATTATCATCCACGAGAAAGAGAAAGACGCTCTCCTGTCTCAACCTGGTTAACTCTTCTATCACGAGGGGAATAGGCCTTGTCCGGTAACTTCTTCCGAAAAAGGAAGAGACAGAACAAAATTCGCAATCAAAGGGGCAGCCCCGGGTCGTCTGGATGGTATTGGTGAAGAGATAACCCTTCCCTTTTATGAGATCCCTTTTCGGGGTCTTAATCTCAGAAAGTGAAACAAGTTTATCATCCTTATAGATCTTCTTTAATTTCGACTCCTGAAAACCTTTGATCACCTCTTTCCAGATCCGATCTCCTTCTCCGATGACGACAGCATCCGCATGGTTTAATGCCTCCTCAGGAAGATGGGAGACATGAAACCCTCCGAGGACGACTTTCTTTCCTTTCCCGCGAAATTGATCTGCAATCTCATAGGCCCTGACGGCCTGTGGAGTCATCACTGTGATTCCAATCAAATCCGCTTCGTTTTCAAAATCGATCTTCTCTAAATTCTCATCGGCGATGTAAACCTCTACCTCTTCTGGCGTCGAGGCAGCAAGAGTGAGGACGCTCAGCGGAGGAAATTTGAATTTCATCTGCCCCCAGAGGTTCGATGAAGACCAACCAGGAACAATGAAGAGAATTTTCATG
>Ga0210051_1000666_pt1 | contig 32834 bp, 33 predicted proteins | sample CryGey092014_all_FD_185464 | JGI IMG/M metagenome (GOLD analysis project Ga0210051, IMG submission 185464) | Groundwater microbial communities from aquifer - Crystal Geyser CG23_combo_of_CG06-09_8/20/14_all (SPAdes) (version 2) | ecosystem: Environmental > Aquatic > Deep subsurface > Groundwater...
TGAAACTGAAAAAATAGAACCGATTGTTTGGGAGAAAGATTATACTTTAAGAATAGCTCAAACTAAAAAATACACTCGCGCCAAAATCAAAGAAGGAAAATATATTGATATAAATTTGGAAACGCAAATTTTGTCTTTCTTTGAAAATGGCAAGATATTGGACGCTTATTTGATTTCTAGCGGAAAAAGAGGCATGGATACTCCCCAGGGGGAAACTGAAATATTTAACAAAACTCCGCGCGCCTATTCCAAAGCTTATGGACTTTATATGCCAAATTGGATGGCTTTGAAATCGGACGGAAAATTCGGCATTCATGAACTTCCCGAGTGGTCGGGAGGATATAAGGAAGGAGAAGCTCATTTGGGAACTCCGGTTTCGCACGGTTGCGTAAGACTGGGGGTCGGGTCGGCAAAAACTCTTTATGATTGGGCGGAAATAGGAACACCGGTGATAATTTATTAGGAATTGAAGATTGTGATTTTCAAATTATTAAAACAATGACTTTGCGTTTTTAAATTGAAAATTATCTAAAATTATAAAGATAATTATTGGTTGCGAAAGAATTTTTTTTCAAATTAAACTAAACATCTAAGTCATCAAAGAATGATTCAATGAAGAATTTTTTTTTAGTTTTAATTAAATATTATTTTCCGGTTTTTCTTTGGATGGGAGTGATTTTTTTCTTTTCCAGTATTCCCGGATTACGCTATTCCCCCAATGATATGGAAGAGGTGATTTTGAGAAAAGGAGCTCATTTTACGGAATATTTTATTTTGACAATATTGTTTTTTAGAATTTTTTATGCCGAACGCAAATATTCTTTTCTTTTGTCAATTTGTTGTTCGCTTTTAACATTAGGAATTTTTTCCGCAAGCGATGAACTTCATCAAAGTTTTGTCGCGGGACGCACAGGGAAATGGGAAGATGTTTTTTACGATATATTTTCCGGTTTTTTAGCTTTGGAAATTTTGTTTTTTTTCAAAATTAAAAAAAGAAAATTCATTAAGTTAGCGTTGATATTTTTGACAATTTTTAGTCTTGCGATTTTGGAAATTCAAATGATAAAAAAAGCGGGAGGGGAAAAGTCTTTCAAGAATACTTTGCAAGAAATTGAAAATTGGCCGGAAACAATAGAAAAAAATATAAATCCCAAAAAATACATAACCGGAGGAAAAGCAAAAACAAAAGAAAGCGAAAAAAATGAAGTTTCCCCAAAGAGCAAAGAAGAAAAAAACAAATCAGAAAAAAAGAATGATTTTGTTTCCGAATTGCCTGAAGAAATCATATTGGAAGTTCCTTTCACTTCTCAAGCTCCTTTTTTTGTTTGGGATGAAATTCATGAGGAAGCTTGCGAAGAGGCGACTTTGGTAATGATGAAATATTATTTGGATGGAAAAAAACTTGATCCGAAAATTTCTGAAAATGAAATTCAAAATATCGTAAAATATCAGATAAAAAAATATGGGGATTATAAAGACACTGATTTGAAAAAGACAGCGGATATTTTTTTGGATTATTATGGTAATGGAGAAAATTACAAAGGAAAAAAAATGAAAGTTATTTATGATATAAAAAAAGAAGATCTAAAAAAACATCTTGTTCAAGGAAATCCGACGATTGTTCCAACGGCGGGAAGATTGTTAAAAAATCCCAATTTCAAATCTCCCGGTCCACTTTATCACAATTTAATTTTAATCGGATATAAAAATGAAAAAATTATCGTCAATGATCCCGGAACAAAAAAAGGAGAAAAATATGAATATTCGATAGATATTTTGTTTGAAGCTATTCATGATTTTCCCGGAAAAGCGGAAGATATTAAAAAAGGGAGAAAAGCAATGATAATTTTAGAATAAAAAATTTCGCTTGTTTTAGGAAAATCTTTGTGGTAATATATTATTGCATAGCTTAGAAATAACTGAGATTGCAAAAAGAGAGTTGCTGATTGCAAAGATTTAGTTTTATTGGTTGTATAGATTAAGTGCACGAGTTTTAAGACAATTGGTTTTTAAAATTTTTTTAATAAATTTAATAAAATAGACAGGAGGTGAACAAATTATGAACAACAAAATGACAAGCGATATTTTGATGGGAGTGTCTGTTTTAACAGTGATTATTTCCGGTTATGTTTCTCTTTCAGGAAAAGATGTTTTTGGTTTGGCGGGAACTCAATGGATGTTGGTGGCAATTGTTTTGGCGATTTACGGTCTTTATACCAAAAAAGCGGACAAATAAACGGGTGTCTATTTGTAAGATTTTTTTGTAAATTTAGTTTAAAGAATTTATTTAGCCTTCAAATTTTAAAAGGTGTAATTTTTTCCAAGAATTTTTTATGTCCAATGTTGTTGTTGATATAGAAACTGTCGGTTTTGATTTTAATTCTTTTTCTCAAAAAGATCAGGAATATCTTTTGAAGAATTGTCAAAATGAAGAAGAAAAAGAAAAAGTTGAAAACAGTTTAGCATTGTCTTCTCTTACGGGAGAAATGGTTTCGGTGGCGATGTTGAATCCGAAAACCGGAAGAGGAATGGTTTTTTTTCAAGATAAAAATTCTCAAACGGAAAAATTTGAAGAAAACGGGATTTTATACGAAGCTGGAAATGAGAAAGAAATTTTAGAAAAATTTTGGGAACTGGTAAGAACTTACGACAGAGTAATCACTTTTAACGGGCGTTCTTTTGATGTTCCTTTTTTAATGATCAGAAGCGCTATCAACAAGGTGAGAGTTAGCAAGAATCTTTTAGGCTATCGCTATGAACATAAAATACACTGCGATCTTCTTGATCAACTTACTTTTTACGGGGCTACTCGGAGATATAGTTTAGACTTTTATACTAAGCGATTTGGAATAAAAAGTCCTAAAGAAGAAGGTTTGGACGGTTCTATGGTGGGAGATTTATACAAAAAGGGAAAATATGTTGAAATTGCTCGCTATTGCGCGCGCGATGTTTTAGCCACCGGGGAACTTTTTGATTATTGGGATAAATATTTACGTTTTTAATGGAAAATTTTAATGGAAAATTAGAAAATGAAAAAAACAAAGTTGGCGGTTTTTGATATAGATGGAACTATCTTTAGAAAAAATTTGGCTTTTGAACTTATCAATGAATTGGCTTGGTTGAAAATTTTCAAGCGAGAAGTTAGAAACAAATTGGTTGAATTTTATTCTCAATGGTTGGATCATAAAGGCACTTATGAAGAATATCGCAAAGCTTTAGTGGCATTGTATGTGGAAAATATCAAAGGTTGTCATGAAGACGATATAAAAAAAGCCAGTAGAATTGTGGTGCCATTTTTCAAAGACAGAACATATATTTTTGCCGATAAACTGATTAAATCTTTGAAAAATAAAAATTATCGCATAGTGGCGGTTTCTGGATCTCCATCGGAAATTGTAGAAGAATATAACAATTATTTGCAATTTGACGCGGTTTTTGGTTCAGTTTATGAAAAAGATAATAAAGGTTTCTATACTGGAAAGGCGATTTTTGAACCGACAATGAACAAAGGCAATGTAGTGAAACAATACGTTGTGGAAAACGAATTGACTTTTGAAGAATCGTATGGAGTGGGAGACACAGAGTCGGATGCAACTTTTTTAGACATTGTGAAACATCCTATCGCTTTCAATCCCAATTTCAATTTGAAAGAAATAGCGCAAAAAAAAGGATGGGAAATTGTGGTGGAAAAAAAGGATGTGATTTATAAAATTAGTTGAATTGCGAGAGATATTTTTTATAGCGATACAAACTAAATTTTTTAGTGAATAAATTTGAAAAAAATATAAAAAATTCCGAATTTTAAAATTATTGCGATAAAAAAAATTAAAGCGATTAAAACAAATTCCAAAATAAATTTTTTTAGCTAAGGTTAAATGAGCCATACTTTTGCAAGAAAATCAAATAATATTTTAAATTTTTTGAAATAATTTTTTTATGCAGTCTTATTTATTTTTTTTAGCTATCGCGATCATTTTTATTTTTTTTCTTTATCTCATTTTTGATTTTGCATCCACAAACGCAAATGCTTTTGGGAATAAATGGACTAAAAAAACTCTTTGGATTTGGCTTCCTTTTTATGCTCTTTGGCGTTTGATTCGCGAAGTTTTTTTCCTTGATAAAAAATAATAAAATTTATCTGTTTTAAAGAAAAACTAAAACGCTGAATTTTTTTGAACTAGATAATTTTTTAGTTTCAGAAAAATTTAACGCGCTTTGCAAAATTTTATCGTTTTTCCTTTTTTCAAAAATTTTCAAAAATAGGCTAAATTTTGATGTTTTCTAACTAAAATCTTCGAGTGTAAGTCCGAAAGATGAAATTTTCCGCCGTAAGCGGATAAGCCAGTTCGCAACAAATGAGAACCTAGAGTATGAGATTGAGAAAGTTTATAATAAAAAAATATCGGGATCAACCGATATTTTTTGTTGAGAAATCCTTATTTTAAAGATTTAAAGTTTGTTTTAGGCGGTAAAAACTATTTTACTTTTTCCACAATTTTTTCAAAAATTTTTGGATTTTCCACTGCCATTTGGGATAAAACTTTTCTATCCAATTCAATGTTATTTTTTTTTAAAGCACGGGTAAAAAGACTGTAGCGAAGTCCCATTTCTCTAAGAATGATATTTAAACGAGTTATCCAAAGGCGACGCATAAGTCTTTTTTTCGTTCGTCGATCGCGTAAAGCGTAACTGCCCGCTTTTATTACCGCTTGTTTGGCGGCGGCGTAAGTGGACTTTCGACGCCAACGATATCCTTTAGCGTCTTTTAGGAGATTGTTTCTTCTTTTGGAAGCGGAAACTCCGCGTTTTACTCTAGTCATAAAATTTTGACACAAATTTACCAATTATCGCGCGAATTTGCCGAAAGCTGTTTTTGCAAATGGCGTTTTCATTCGTAAACCGGTATTTATATAAATTATAAATTTGTTAAAGCTTTGAGAACATTTTTTTCGTCCGGTTGAGACAATCTGACAATTCTTTTCTTTTCCCGACCAAATTTTCCAGTCTCTTTGGAATTGAAATGATTTTGCCCCGTTTTTCTTCGCAAAACTTTTTTCTTCTTGGTAAGTTTGATTTTTTTTATCAAAGCTTTTTTTGTCTTTAATTTTGGCATAGCTGTTTAAAATTTTTTATGTGATTTATTTTTTAATAAAAATTGCAAAAATTTTTTTTAAAATTAACTTTTTTGGACTTAACTTTGAAAATGACAAATGCTAAAAAATGTTTAAAAAAAATAATCCAACAGAATTGTCTTTTATTCGGGAACTATAACCACATTGTATCCGCCGGGATATTTCTTTATTTCTTGTTCTATTTTATTAGGAATAGCGATTGTTTTTATAAAATTTTCTAAACTTTTTTTTGCCAAATCGCTATAAGTCTTTTCTCTTCCGCGAACGGTTACTTCAATTTTTACCTTGTTGCCTTTTTTCAAAAAATCTTCCGTTTGTTTTCTTTTGAAATCCAAATCATGTTCGTTGGTTCTGGCTCTGATTCTGATGCCCTTGATATCAAAACTTTTTTGCTTAGCTTTATTTTGACGTTCTTTTTTGGTTTTTTGATATTGGTATTTTCCGAAATCCATAATTTTGCAAACAGGAGGATCTATTTTAGGGGAAATTTCCACCAAATCCAAAAATTTTTCTTTGGCGAGATTAATTGCTTCCGGAGTGTCTAAAACGCCCAATTGTTTTCCCTCTTCACTAATGACTCGGACTTTTTGCGCTCGGATATTTTCATTTATTCTTGTTTGAGGCTCTCTTTTGACAAGAGGCTTTTTGAAATATCTTCTTCTAATCTTTTTGAAATTAATTATTATTCTTTGGTGGAGATGATGGGAATTGAACCCATGTCCAAAATTGTTCCATTAAAACAAACTACAAGTTTAGTTTATTTGAAATTTTTCAATTGGAAAGCAAAAAATAAACGAAAGACTTTCCAATTTATTTCCGATTTGTTTTTGCAAAAATTGTTCGGAAAAAAACAAGAAGTGCTATCCTGAAATATAACACCGGGTTCTCGTTTATCAGGATTAAACGAGCCGATGGCTAAAGCGCTAACCGAAAAGGTTTAGGCTAAAGCGTAAGCAAAATTGGTTGAAAATGCGTTAGCAAAAGCAACCTTTGCTTTTGTTATGAAGTTTACACTTATAACTTTTGGCAAATTTTTTTACGAGAATTTGCCATTTACTCGACTTGCTTGTTTTGAAAGGACAATTTGTCGAAACCTAACATCCCCAAAAAAAACGCATAAAAAAATTTTTTAGAAATAATAAATTTTTTTGCATTTTTTATTTATCGTTTGATAACATAATTCTTCTTATTTTTCTGTCTGTCTCTCTTTTTTTGATTTGCTCTCTTTTATCTCTCTTTTGTTTTCCTTTTCCCAATCCGAATTCCAGCTTGATGAGTCGCCCTTTAGTATATAATTTAATTGGCACCAATGTCAAGCCTCGCATTTGGATTTTTCCGATCAAATGTTTTATTTCGGCTTTTCTCAAAAGCAGTTTTCTTGGTTGAGTAGGGGAGTAAAAAACGTTCTCTTTGGCATTTTTATAAGGGTTTATATACGCGTTTGTTAGAAAAAGCTCTTGACCGTGCGCGGTTACAAAGCTTTCTTTGAGACTGGCGTTGGAATTTTTCAAAGATTTGACCTCTTGTCCGGACAAAACCAAACCTGCCTCGTATTTTTCAAGGATAGTATAATCAAAGATGGCTCTTTTATTGAAAATCAAATTTGCCATAATCTCATTTTATCATCTAAAACAAAAAAGAAAAAGGGGATTATTTTTTTTATGTTTAAAAGTGAAGAATTTTAGCTTAAAAAAAGAGAAAAAATATCTGGAAAATACTTGAAAAGATATAAAAATTATGCTATAATTGATTTGTGAGTGAAGAACTTTTGGTCTTCTCTCTTTGTTTTCGTGGATTTTATTTTTTTATTCTAAAAAATATGAGATTTTAGCTTTATTTAAAACAAAAACTGATTTTTTAAAAAGAGGGGATGTTTTTCAAAACAAAAAACAAAAAAGACAAGCACAACCAAAAAAGAACTCTAAAAAAAGTGTTGAAAGTTAGGGGGCTTTTTGTTTTTCTGAAAAATATCACGCAAAAAGAATCAAAAAACGCGAAAAATAAAAAAATAAATGAATTTATTTCAAAGCGAAAAGACAGCATTAGAGCTTTTCATAAATCCGGTAACAATCAGATATATTTGAAACAAACATTGGAAGATTACTTTGATTTTTCTTCTATAAACAAAAAGAAATTAGGGAAAGAATATTAAGTATTTTCTTTTATTTTCGCTTTTTTGGAAAAAACCAAAATAATTGGGAAAAAGATATTTAAAATAGGCTTTAAAATATCATATAGGCTAACAGGAGTAATTCTAATTGGAATCTTTGTTTATGGAGTTTCTCCTTATTCTCTATCTGCTCCTCAATCGGTAACTATCACCACTAAAGCTGAATGGGAGACGGGAACAAATACAGATATTGCCACCAATGGGACGATTGAAACGCGAGACGCTATTCAGCTTAGTCCGAGTGGCGATTGGACGGCGCGCGTCTGGGCGCCACCGGAAGATATCATTGGTGGTGGACATACTTCAGTGATGGTGGACAATTATCTTTATGTGATGCGGGGCTATTCCGACAAAGCTTTTTGGCGTTTTAACACAGAAAGCAGTGAATGGGAAACAATGCCGGATTTGCCGATGCCGTCCTATTACGGCGCGAATATGCTGTATGATCAAAACGGCAGTATCTATATTATGTTTGGGGGTTTTTCCAAAAAGTTTTATCGCTACAATGTGGCAGAACAAACTTACACGGAATTACCTGAGCTTTTGGATACGCCGTGGGTGGGAGTGGCAATGGAAACAGATGGATCAGATATCTTTGTTTTGTGCGGGAACACTTCCACTGATTTTTGGAAATACGATGTTTCGGAACAGTCTTGGGGCAATCTTTCCGCCACGCCAGGAAATGTTTCCACCGGCGGAAATCTGGTCAATGGACAAAATGGGTATTTATATCTTCTCCGCGGAGGAAACACCAATTATTTTGATAGATACAACCAAACTACGAGAGCTTGGGACACCTCACCTCTGACTTGCCTACAACTGGATGTACCGGCGGAAACTGCAGGATAAACGGAGAACAAAAAGGAGTGTATCACGGAGGATACTTGTATTTTCTGCAATCAACCGGAAGAACTGATTTTTTGCGGTTTAGCGTGGCGGGAAATTCGTGGGAAATTCTTTCTTCCGATGCGGCACCGGCCACAGTCAATTATTCTTCATTGACCCTCAATAGCAACGATGATTTGATTTACGCTTTTCGCGGGAATAGCACTTTTGATTTTTGGAAATTTGATCCGGACGCGGTGGCTGGACAACGTTGGGTGGGACCGCAACAAGTGAACAATGGAATAAACGGGACAGTGGGAACGGGAGGCGATTTAATTTGGAATGAAGGATCCGGCGCTTCCAACTATGTTTATGCCATCCGGGGTGGAAATACGGCTAATTTTTATCGCTACAATATTGCCACCAATACTTGGATGACAATGGAGAATGTTTCCTATGGCAATGTTAATTATGATCTCAAAGGCACTTGGTATAACGGCAACTTATATTTTCCTCGTTACAACAGCAAAACGGTTTATACTTTTAATGGATCAGCTTGGGAAACGGTTGCCGATCCATTGCCGGCGGTGGTTTATAATGGCGCAGCGATGGCTTACAATTCCGGAGACAGTCGCATTTATATTTTGCGCGGGGGTGGAACACAAACGATGTATTATCGTTCAACAGCCGGTGGCGATTGGTCAACGGCTTCTAACATCGCGGTAGATGATGGCGGAACAACTTTAAACTATTATCCAAATGTCGGGGCGCGGATGGTTTCCGATGATACTAGTCTTTTTATTATGCCCGGCGATGGAGAAACGGCCTTTATTCGTTATAATACCGCTTCCAATACTTACACAAAAATGGCGTCCACGCCTTTTTCCCAATATTATGGCGTAGATATGACTTATAACGATAATGGGAAAATTGTTGCGCTGGCCGGTTGGTATAAAGATGAAACTTGGGAATATGATATTGCCGGTGATACTTGGCGTCGTTTGCCCGATAATCAAAAATTTACTTATGGCAGAGGTCCCTATAATGGCGCGTCTATTGAATTTGATGGTGGAACCAATTTTTACGCCACTAATGGAGGAGCACTGGCGGATATGTGGAATTTTTCGGCGGGAGCGACAAATTATTCCACTAGCGGAACATATATCAGTCAATCTATAGATCTCTCGCAAGTGACCAGTTGGATTTCTTTTACTAAAAATGACAATACTCCGGCAAACACGAGTCTTGCTTATGAAACAAGAACCAGTGCCGACAATGAAACTTGGTCGGATTGGGAAACGTTGAGCGGAAGCGATATTCAATCAGCTGTCAATCGTTATTTGCATTGATCCGGACGGAAATATCGGCACCTCTGAAATTGCATATTTCACCACGCTTGATCCACCGACAATTTCGGAGGTAACTGTAAGTGAAATAGGATTAAATTCAGCTATTATTTCTTGGAAAACCAATATGAGTTCTACTTGCACATTGAAATATGGAAAGGGAGCTTATACAACTACCATAGAAGAAACTTCAGCTGGGACCACTCATTTAGAAAAATTGGCTAACTTGGAAACAGCTTCAATTTATAATTACCAAATTGACGCAATTGACGCCGATCTTAACAATTTCAATTCTGATGAATATACTTTTCAAACTTTGGAACAAACAAAAGTGACTGATTTAACTGTGCAAAATAAAGAAAATGTGGATGCCCCAACTATAACGGTAAATTATAAAACATCTCATTTGGCAAATACTCTTGTAAAATTCAAATCTAACTCAGAAGGAGAATTTCACAATTATCTGATTTCCGATATGGCTGAAAATCATGAAGCGGTTATAGAAGGGTTGGATCCGGCGTTGGAATATACAATTATTGCCAGTGGAGTTGACACTAATGGAATAGAAGTGGCGACGGCGGAGGCGAAAGTAACCACACTTACCGACAGTCGTCCACCAACAATTATAACTAATCGTTCAGTGGGAAAAGTGATTGGCCGGGGAAAAGATGTAACAGCCAATTTGTATGTTAAAATAGAAACAGATGAAGCAACTAGGGTGGAAGTTCTTTTTGGAAAAGGCTCGCTTTTAAATAATTTTGATCAAAGCACGCCGGAAGATCCTTCAAATACATATCATTTAATCACTATTCCCGCCACTCCCGGTCAGGTGTATAGTTATGTTATTCAAGCTTTTGACGGAGCGAACAATGAAACAAAATCCGTAGTTTCAACTGTGGTAGTGGAAGGAACCAAAGAAAATGCCACAGAAATTGTCGTAAATACTTTTCAAAATAAATTTGGTTGGATTTCAAAAATATGGACGAAATAAAAAATGAAAACGAAAATAGAATAGAAGAAAATAAAGTTAATCAATTTGATTGGAGTTCTTTTGCAAAAGAAAATAAAGCTTCAATGGAAAAAATTGCAAGGGTCATCTTATAACGGTTCTGATATTAAAGAGGGCGAAAGAGAGGTTGTGGTTGTGGCGGAAAATGTTTTTAAGGATTTTATTTTGGGCGCGTCTATTGTTAGTGTGCTTAAAGATGTTAGTATCAAAGTGAAAAGGGGAGATTTTGCCTTGCTGATGGGACCTTCCGGATGCGGTAAATCTACTTTACTTCATATAATCTATGGTTTGGAAGAACCGACTAATGGGACTGTTTTCGTGGACAAAGAAGATATTTGGGGACATAGCAAAAATTGGCGCGCTTTTTTTAGAAATCAATATATTGGGTTTATTCCCCAACAAGCTTTTTGGATAAAATCGCTTTCAGTGGTGGAAAATATCGCTATTCCTGGATTTATCAATGGAAGAAGTTACAGAAAAAGCGTTGAGAGGGCGCATAAGACATTAGAAGTGGTTGGAATGGAAAAATGGGCGCGGTATCGTCCTTTTGATTTGTCTGGAGGGCAACAACAAAAAATTGCTCTTGCTAGAGCGCTTCTTTTAAATCCTAAATTTATAATTGCTGATGAACCGACTGGAAATCTTGACCAGAAATCGGGAGTGCAACTTATGGAATTGATAAAAAAATTTAATCAAGAATATGGAATCACGGTGCTTATGGTAACGCACAATCCTGAACAGGTTAGTTATGCGACGAGAGTCATTAAAATGGTGGATGGAAAAATCGTTTTGGATGTGGATGATCCAAACGAAATTTCAAAAATGACAAATGAATTTTAACCCATTCTCAAAATTTATTCAGAAAAATAAAAACCGTCCCAAAGAAAAATGGAAAGAAGTCCATATGGGGATGGGATTTTTGATGATTTTATATATCAGTCTGAAAAATTTAAAAGCCGGAAAAATTCGTTCGGTTTTGACTATTGGCGGAGTGGCGTTGGGAATTGGAGTGATTACATTTTTGCTAAGCATGGGATTTGGAGTGCAAAAATTGATTGTTGAAGAAGTTACCAAAAATAATCCTTTGGATATTATTGATGTCAGCAATGGAAATCTAGATAGTGTTATATATTTGAATGAAGAATCAATAGATAAAATCAAAAAAATTGATGGTGTGGGAAAAGTGGAGAAAAAAGTCAATGTCGGAGGGAAAATAATCTTGGGGGAATCGCAAACAGATGCGGTGGTTTTTGGCGTAACAGAAGGCTTTATTGAATTGGCAAAAATAACTTATCAAAGCAAAGAGAATAAATTTTCCAATGGAGAAAATAGAGCGATTATCTCAAGCAGATTATCCGATCTTTTAGGGTTAAAAAGTGTAGATGAAACCATTGGAAAAAAGATCACTTACAATATAGCGGTTAATCAGGATATCAGTTCCAAATTTTCTAAAGATAAAAAATTTGAAAACAGTGAGACGGAAATTGTCGGAGTTGTCAAAAGCGATGCGATTGTGATCTATTTGCCTTTTGAGGTGGTGAAAAATAGTTTTGAAGTTGATTTAGCGCAAGAAGGCAAAGTCCAAATAAACAATATGGAAAAGTATGGTTTTGCCAAACAATCGTTGGAACAAATGGGTTTTGTTACGGAAAGTGTCAATGATTTAATCAAAGATATAGATTCTTTTTTCAATACAGTCAGAGCGATATTAGCGGTTTTTGGAATTATTATAATGTCTATTTCCGTTATGGGAATGCTCAATACTTTGAGTATTTCTCTTTTGCAAAGAACTAAAGAAATTGGAATATTGAAGGCATTGGGAACGAAAAGACTGGATATTTTCAAAATGTTTATTTTGGAAGCGATACTGATAAGTTTTATTGGGGGAATTATTGGTTTTTTGGGCGGTTATGGAATAGCTCTTTTGGTGAATAAAGTTTTAATTTTTTTTGGTCAGAAAGTAGGAGTAGAATTATACTATTTTGTCTATGTGCCCAACTATTTTAGCGGTTTAATAGCGGGTTTCATCTTTTTTTTAGGGGTTATAACGGGAATTATGCCGGCTACTCGTGCGTCTGGAATCCATGCTTTGGAAGCTTTGCGTTATGAATAAAAAATATTTTCCAAACATAAGCTGATTTGCATAAGTTCATGATGTGATGCGTTTGCTGGACAAAGAGAGAAAAATCTGTTACAATAGGAAAGTAGTCAAGGCTTGAAAATGATTGTGAAAAAAAGCCAAGAAAAAGAAAAAACACGGGTGAACACCCGTTTTTTGTTTCTCGGGCTATTTTTGAAAAAATCACCGATGAGAGACAATTTTTCAAAAAAAAGATAATTTTTTTAGGGAGAACAAAAAAAATAAAAAAATGAAAAAAATAAAGATAAAAAATAGATATTTTTTCTTGGCAATCAGTTTTTTTTTGCTGGTGTCTTTTCCGGTTTTGGCAAAAGAAATCACTGCTCAAAATGTGATTGATTTGGTCAACCAATCTCGCCAGGAAAATAATTTATTGCCTCTTCAAGAAAACGAGACATTGAAAAAAGTTGCACAAGACAAGCTGGAAGATATGGTCAAGAATCATTATTTCGCACATACTTCTCCGACAGGAATCAATCCATGGTTTTGGTTTTCCAAAGAAAATTATGATTACAAATATGCCGGAGAAAATTTGGCGATAAATTTTTTGGAGGCGGGGGAACAACACAAAGCGTGGATGGAAAGTTTGACACACCGAAAAAATATCTTGAATGAAAAATTTCAACAAATCGGGGTGGCGATAGGTGCCGGAGAAATTGACGGTCAAACTTCTATTATCGCGGTGCAAGAATTTGGAACATTAGCTGACGCCAAAAATAATTTTTCTGGCCAAGAATTTTTTTCTGCCAATCAAAAAAATGTTTTGAAAAAAGAAGAAAAAAAAATAACGCCTCAAGTGCTTCAAGCGCAAGAAGAAAAAAATTCCGATTGGAATTTAGGGGAAAATTATTTCTTTATGAAAGATTTTTTTGCCCAAGAAAAGGGAATAAATTTCAAGAGTGAAATGGCGGTGGTTTTGGCGATGATACTCGTTTTTATTCCAATAGCGTTTATGCCGATAACATTTATTTCGTTGGGAATATCTTTAATGATAGAACTGGAAAAAAAGAAAAAATATCCGACAGTGCAAGTTTTGAAAGTGAGATGGGAAAAATAAGGACTATTAAATTATATTTTAATAGAAAAAATAAATAGCAAAAACAAAAAACCTGCCAAGGTTAAAAAAATAAAGGCAAGATTCCTTGTCTTTCCCCAAATTTATTTGGGACCTCAAATAAAACGGTGTTGGTGTTATCGCTAAGGCCGTTTTTTTATTGTTAAAAATTAACCTAATACTTTTACCATAAATTCCTGCCTACCGGCAGGCAGGTCGGTGTCATTTTAGATGATGTGATGCGGAAGATTGATCGGTGAATATTCACTCGCTATAATAGGGGCGTAAGTATTAAGGGAAGTATGACCAAGAAGACAGAGAAGATATTAGAGGCAATAAGGTGCTATGGATCTTTGCGGTCAATTGAGTTTGTGAAAATGTTTGGCGTTTCCACTAAAACAATCTATAAACAGTTGAATTTAAAATTTAAAATTTATAAATAAAAAAATCATCATTATGAAAATAATTTGTGCTTGGTGTCAAAAAGATATGGGAGAAAAATTAGGTGGCGAATCTGATCTTATCACACATAGTATATGTCTGGATTGCAAAGAAAAAGTTGGGAAAGAACTGAAAGCATTAAAGGCAAAAAAATTAGAGATAGAAAATTAGAAGAAGGAGATAAAAATTCAGAATTAAAATTTAGGTAAAAAAATAGCTTAATATAGTTTTTTTTAGTTTGTGCATTTTTCAAAGATATTTTCCCCAGAAAGCTTTTTTTGGAAGGGAAGTTGCCCGGCGTGGAAACTTCCCTTTTTTTGTTTTTCAAATTAGGTTAAAATTATTTTATGGAAAATAAATATCAGGCTATTATGCTGGGAAAATTTAATGTCGGTGAAACTGATCGGATGTATTCTTTTTATTCGGCGGAAGCGGGAAAAAATATGTTTGTTGCTCGAGGCACGCGCAAGTCAAATGCCAAATTGTCAGGAGCTTTGGAAGCGATAACATATACGGAAATTTTTGTTTCTCGCGGACGAGGACGTGGACAAATCACTGGAGCGATACCAATTTTGAATTTTTCTCAAATTAAACAAAATCTTTTCTCTTTGGAAAAAGTTTTTTATGTTTTCAGGATTTTTGATCAATTGATTTGCCAAGAAGAAAAAGACAGTGAAATTTTTGCTTTGCTTTTGGAATATCTGAAAATGATGGAAAAAAATTCTCAAAAAGAAGGAGAGAAAATTTTGGAGAGAAAAATTTTAACTTTGGGATTTTTATTCAAAATTCTTGAAAAAACCGGATATGGTTTGCAAATGAAATTTTGTGTCAATTGTTCGCAAAAACTGATTCCGGGAAAAAATTGGTTTAGTTCTGCTCAGGGCGGAACACTTTGTGCGCGATGTTCTCAAAAAGAAAAAGGGAAAATAAGGATAAAAGACGAAGCGATAAAAACAATTCGGATTTTTTTGGAAAACAGAATCGGAAATTTTGAAAAAATAAAGATCAATTCTGAAGGATTATCCAATTTGGAATTTGTGGCACAAGAAGTGACACGTTGGATCATTGGTTGACAGAAATTTTTTTTTTTGGTAAAATTCGGGTGTTGTTGAGTTGAAGGATGAATTTTGGTGGAGTTTTTGAAAGTTCGCTGTGGCGAGCTTTTTTTTAGAAAAGAGCTAGGTTATAATAATTAACGTGTTTTTTAAAATCTATCATTCCCTTAAAATCAGGACAGAAACAGACTAGGATTAGAGGAACTCTAACCTGATTGCAATGATTGCCATTATGGTTAGTCAACTAGATTTTTTAGGCTAAATGCGAAAGAATTTTATTGAAGATAAATATTCAAATTATATAAAAAATTATGAGAAAAAAACAAATTGAAAAAGAGGACAAGGCTAGAAGCGGTTCGGGAGATTTTAGCGGAGCCATTGTTCAAATTTGCGAAGAAAAAGGGATTTCCAAAGAAAAAGTGATTGAAACTATTGAAGCGGCTTTGGCGGCGGCTTACAAAAAAGATTATGGGAAAAGAGGTCAAAACATAAAAGCTTTTTTTGATGAAGTTTCCGGAAAAACAAAATTTTTTTTGATAAAAGAAGTAGTGGATGAAACGACACGAATTTTTTCTTCTGAAGAAGAAGAGGAAGAAAAAAAAGAAGATTGGGCGAAAGATAAAAAGAAAAAAGAAAGGAGAAAAAAATCGGACTCAATTTTGGAAGAAGAAAAATTGCCCAGATTTAATCCGGAAAGAGATTTTACTGTGGAAGAAGCGCAAGAAATGAAAAAGGGAGCGAAAGTGGGGGATGTTATTGAAATAGAATTAGAACAAAAAGAAGATTATGGTCGCGTGGCGGCGCAAACTGCCAAGCAAGTGATAATTCAAAGAATTCGCGAAGCGGAGAGAGAGGCAATGTATGAAGAATATAAAAATAAAGAAGGAGAAGTGGTGAGCGGATTGGTGCAAAGAATTGAAGGGCGAAATGTTTTTGTGGATTTGGGAAAATCAATCGGAATTCTTTTTCCGCAAGAGCAAATAGAAAAAGAAAATTATAGATTGGGGCAGAGATTGAGAGTTCTTATTCAAAAAGTGGATATCGGGTCCAAAGGACCGGGAATAATACTTAGTCGTTCTGATCCCGAAGTAATCAAAAAATTGTTTGAATTGGAAGTACCGGAGATTTTTTCCGGGACTGTTAAGATTAAAGCGGTGGCGAGAGAAGCCGGAGAAAGAGCCAAAGTGGCGGTGAGTTCTTCGGAAGATGGAATTGACCCGATTGGCTCTTGCGTAGGGCAAAAAGGAACTCGTGTTCAAGCGATAATTGACGAACTTTGTGGAGAAAAAATTGATATAATCGCTTGGAATGAAAATCCGGTGAAATTTATCTCAGCGTCTTTGTCTCCAGCCAAAATTTTGCGAGTGGATATAGATGAAGAAAAAAAACAAGCTGTGGCGGTAGTTCCGGATGATCAACTTTCTTTGGCGATTGGAAAAAAAGGTCAAAATGTTCGTTTGGCGGCCAAGTTGACCAATTGGAGGATAGATATTTCCGGAGTTAGCGATAATGAAAAGGAAGAAGAAAAAGAGTCGGAAAAAGATGCAGCTAAAAAAGAGGATGAAATAAAAGATGAAAAGGAGGATAAAATAAAAGATGAAAAAGCCAAAACGCAAAAAGAACCGAAAAAAAAGAATTAAGAAAAAAAAGAGCAAGAAAAATAAAAACTTAAATGGCTGAATAATTTTAAAAGAAAATAATTTTTTAGCTGTTTGAATAAAATAATTTTTTAAAAAAAACAAGAAATTTCTAATTTTTTTAGCGATTGGCTTGTTGTAAAAAAAATGAATTTGTGGCATGATGTTTCCTTAGGGGAAAAATATCCGGAAAAATTCAATGTAATAATTGAAATTTCCAAAGGATCCAAGAATAAATATGAAATAGATAAGAAAACAGGTCTTATTAAATTGGATAGAGCTATGAAATCGGCGCAAGATTATCCTTTTGATTATGGTTTCGCGCCTCAAACTCTTTGGGAAGACGGAGACGCGTTGGATGTGATTGTTTTGAGCACACACCCTCTTTTAACCGGAATTTTGGTGGAAGTCAGACCGGTGGGCGTGATGCATATGATTGATTGCGGAGAAAGCGATGATAAAATTATTTCAGTTCCGGTGAGCGATCCTCGCTGGGAAGAAACATTGGATCTAAAAGATTTGAACAAACATATGATCAAAGAATTTACGCATTTTTTGGAAACATATAAGTCCATAGAAGGAAAAAAAGTGGAAATAACCGGAGTGGAAGGAAAAGAAGAAGCTTTGAAAACCATTTTGAAAAGCGTTAAAATTTATCAGGAAAAATTTGCCAAGTAATTCTAAAAAAGAAAGATATAAGAAAATATTATGATCAAGAAATTGCCAAAATCAAGAGTTGAGTTTGAATCTGTCGTGCCTCTTAGTGAGTGGAAAATTTTTTTGCGTTTGGCGGCGGAAGAGATATCGCAAGAGATCAAAATTGCCGGTTTTCGCCCTGGCAAAGCACCTAGAAATTTGGTGGAACAGAAAGTTGGGAAGGCGACAGTTTTCAATAACGCGGCGGAAAAAGCTGTGAGCAAGAACTATCTTGAATATATAAAAAAAGAAAAAATAGAGGCGATTGGCAATCCGGAGATAAAAGTTTTAAACGCCGAAGAGGAAAAAGATTTTCGTTATAAAGCGGTAGTTTCTGTTATGCCGGAGATAATTTTGGATGAAGGATATGTAAAATCTATCAAAAAGATAAACGAAGAATTTGCCAAAAAAATTGTTGAAGTGGGGAAAGAAGAAGTGGATTTGGAATTGGAAAAACTTGCTAAAAGCAGAGTAAAATTGATTACTATCCGAAGAGAAGTGCGAAAAAATGATAGCGTGGAAATAGATTTTAATGTTTTTATGGACGGAGTTCCTATTGAAAATGGACAAAGTCAAAAACTTCCGCTCATTATCGGCAAAGGAGTTTTTATTCCCGGCTTTGAGGATAAAATTGTTGGAATGAAAGAAGGCGAAGAAAAAGAATTTGAACTTGATTTTCCGTCCGATTATCACCAAAAAAATTTGGCTGGTAAGGAAGCTACTTTTAAGGTAAAAATGAATTTGGTTCAAGAAAGGCAAGTTCCCGAGATAAACGATGAATTTGCCAGATCGTTGGGTGATTTTGAAAATTTAGATGCTTTAGAAAAAAGTATCCGACTTGGGATAAAGGAAGAAATGGAGATGAAAAACAAAGAAAAAGGACGGACGGATTTTTTGGAAAAAATAATGGAAAATGTTAAAACTGAATTGCCAGAAATTTTAGTTTCACAAGAGACGGAGAGAATGTTAGAAGAATTTTCCCATCAAATTCAAGCGATGGGAATGGATTTGGAAAATTATTTGAAAAAAATCAAAAAAGACAAAGAAGAATTGAAAAAAGATTGGCAACCGCAAGCAAAAAAAAGAGTGATAAGTTCTTTAGCGATAGAAAAAATAGCGTGCGATCAGGAAATAAAAATACCCGCCAAAGAGATAGAGGCGGAAATGAATAAGACGCTTAGTCTGTATAAAAATGTCAAAAATATCAAGAAAAATATTGATATGAAAAAATTATATGACTACAGTCAGGGAGTTTTAGAAAATGAAGCAGTTTTCAACTATTTGGAAAAATTGTAATTTTTTTAAAAATTTTATGAATCAAAACAACATTCAAAATCAATATCTTATTCCGACTGTTATTGAAAAAACCGGTTATGGAGAGAGGGCTTATGATATTTATTCTCGCTTGTTAAAAGACAGGATTATTTTTTTGGGCGGGGTTATTGACGATGTGAGCGGAAATAGCGTTATCGCACAACTTCTTTTTTTAGCGTCGCAAGATTCTAAAGAAGATATTCGGATTTATATAAATTCTCCTGGCGGTCAAGTAACTTCGGCTTTGGCGATTTATGACACTATGCAATATGTCAAACCAGATATTTCCACAATTTGTGTCGGGATGGCGGCTTCGGCGGCGGCGCTTCTTTTGTCAGCAGGAGCGAAAGGAAAAAGAATGATTCTTCCCAATGGAGAAGTGATGATTCACCAAGTTATGGGAGGAGCACAAGGTCAAGCCACTGATATTGATATTCATGCCAGACATATTCTTGATATCAAAAAAAGACTCAATGAAATTCTTTCCGAACATACAAGTCAACCATTGGGAAAAGTGGAAAAAGATGCGGAAAGAGACTACTTTATGAATGCAAAAGACGCTAAAAAATACGGAATAGTAGATAAAATTATTCAGTGAAAATAAAATGAGTTAAATTTTCTCCGAAGCTTTGCTTTGGGAGGAATTAATAAAAATCTTGCAATTTACTAAGAGAGGTTAAATTCCGTTAATACCCCATCAGTTTTTTGCGAGGTAGTTGATTTGTCGACTAGTTTTTTTAAAAAATTCTAAAAAAATAGCTTTTTTAAAGAAAATTTTGAGTATCAAAATTATTATTTAAGAATAGAAAGCAAACTTTCCCCGGTCATATCTTCCGGTTTTTTGATTTTTAAAATATCCAAAATAGTGGGTGCTATGTCGCTCAAAAGACCGGAGATAACCGGCGAAGTTTCTTTTTTAGGAGAAGAAGAATGATTTTGAGCGGTAACATACCAAAGAGGCACTGGATTGGAAGAATGTTCAGTATCAGTTTCTCCGGTGCGATTATTGGACATTTCTTCCACATTTCCATGATCAGCGGTTATGAGCAAACAACCTTTTTTGACAATTACGCTTTGGATTATTTTTTCCATACATTCATCAATTACTTCTACCGCTTTTATGGCGGCTTTTTCATTTCCAGTATGCCCGACAATATCAGCGTTAGCAAAGTTTAGCAAAATAAAATCATATTGATTTTTTTCAATTTTTTCAATTAAATTTTGCGTGATTTCACGAGCGCTCATTTCAGGAGCTTCTTCAAAAGTAGGAACATCTTTAGAAGGAATGATGATGCGGTCTTCTTTAGGGAAAGGCTCTTCATTACCACCATTGAAGAAATATGTAACATGAGCAAACTTTTCCGTTTCGGCGATTCTAAGTTGGCTCAAACCATTTTGGCTGAGTATTTTTCCCAAACATTCCTTTATTTCAACTGGAGGAAAAGCTATTTCTACCGGAAGGTTTTCTTCGTATTGTGTCATTGTAACAAAAAAAAGCTCTTTCATTGATTCTGCGGAAAATTTGGAAAAACCGGGCAAAACGAAAGCTTTGGATATTTGACGAGCGCGGTCTTCTCTATAATTGAAAAAAATAACAGAATCCCCGTTTCTTATCTGTCCCACTGGTGAATCGCCTTCAAAAACGACTGCCGGCTCAATATATTCATCATAAATTTCTTTTTTATAAGATTGAGCGAGATATTGTTCCGGATCGGTTATTTTTTCTCCAATCGCATTTACCATTGCGTCATAAGATTTTTTAATTCTGTCCCAATTATTGTTTCTATCCATTCCAAAATATCTGCCGGAAATGGAAGCGATTTTTCCCACCCCGTATTTTTCTATGCGCATTTGCAATTCTCGAATGGATTCTTTTCCGGAAGTAGGAGAGGAATCTCTCCCATCGGTGAATAGATGCAAAAAAACTTGAACCATTCCGTGTTTTTGCATAAGTTCCAAAAGAGCGTAAAGATGGTCAACATCCGAGTGAACCGTGCCTTTGCCGACCAGTCCCATAAGATGAATGGAAGAATGATTAATGGTGGCGTTTTCTATGGCTTTAAGAAAAACTGAATTTTTATAGAACTCTTCATTTTGAATGGACATTGTGATTTTGGGCAAATTTTGATAAATCACTTTGCCGGTTCCTAGTGTCATATGTCCCACCTCCGAGTTTCCAGGTTCTCCCCATGGCAATCCGACGGAAATTCCGGAAGCTTGAAGAGCGATTTTGGGATAATAGGAATCTAATTTGTCAAAAACTGGTAAGCACGCTTTTAGCAAGGGATTTCCTTTTCCTTTTTCGCCTATTCCCCAACCGTCTAAAACAACTAACATAACAGGCTTTGGATGAGCATTTTTTTCTTTTTCTGACATAAAAGTAGATTAGATTTTTTAATTGCAATTTTTTTTCAAGATTTTTAGCGGGTTTTTGTTATTTTTGGTTAATATTAAGCTTAAAACTGTATTAGCCTGACATTTTATTTTGTTTGATTTTATAAAATAAACAAAAAGACTTGAAATTTTTATTCTAAAAAATTATTAAACAGATTGCAAAAGAATAATAACACTAAAATAAATCTTTGACAAAAGAACTGTTCTGTCTTACTATTCTATTGTGCGGAAATTTATTAAGTTATCTAAAACAGTCAATTTATATTGATACTTTTTAAAAAAAGTTTGTCAAATCCGATATGTTTTAAATCAAATTGGATCGGTTTTGGGGAAAAATGAAAAAATGAAACTAATAGATCAGAAACTTTTTATGGAATATCAATTGAAGAGAAAAAAAATATATGGAAATAAGTTTAACAGTACTCATAACTGTGGTTTTATTTTTGTCGATCGGTTCTGTATTGGGTTATTATGCTCGTCAAACAATTGCTAAAAAACAATTAAACACGGCGGAAGGGAAAGCTTCCAGTCTTTTGGAAGAAGCGGAAAAAAAGTCTCAGGAAATAGTTTTGGAGTCCAAAAAGAAGGGAGTGGATATTTTAGAAGAAGCTAAAAAAAAGGAGCGGGAGAAAGAAAATAAAATTGCTCAATTGGAAGAACGGTTGAGAAAAAGAGAAGAGATTCTAGATAAAAAAATAGACGATATTGAAAAAGGAAGAGATTTTTTGGAAAAGAAAGCCAAAGAGATAAAAGATGTGAGAAAAGAAGTGGGAGAAATTAAAAGACAAGAGTTAAAAAGATTGGAAAAAATTGCCGGACTTCCCAAAGAATCGGCGAAAAAAATTCTTTTGCAATTGGTTGAAGAAGAAAGTCGGGATTTTTTAGGGAAAAAAATGAAAGATTTGGAAATTGGAGGAAAAGAAGAATTGGAAGAAAAGGCTAAAGACATAATGGTGCAAGCCATTCAAAAATATGCCGGATCGCATGCCTCTGAAGTAACTACTAGTGTTATCAGTATTGCTTCAGACGAAATTAAGGGGAGAATCATCGGAAGAGAAGGACGCAATATAAAAGCGTTAGAAAGACTGACAGGAGTGGAAGTTATTGTGGATGATACTCCAGAAACGATTGTTATTTCCGGTTTTGATCCAATTAGAAGAGAAATTGCTAAAATTACTTTGGAAAAACTTATTCAAGATGGAAGAATTCATCCAACAAAAATTGAAGAAGCGGTGGAATTTGCCAAAGGAGAACTTAACAAAAAAATCAAAGAAGCGGGGGAGGCGGCGGCGTATGATGTGGGAATCGCAGGATTGGATCCAAAACTGATTCATATTTTAGGAAGATTGCGTTATAGAACCAGTTTTGGGCAGAACGCTTTGCTTCATTCTTTGGAAGTGGCTCATTTGGCGGGGGCATTGGCGGAAGAGCTGGGAGTGGATGTTAATTTAGCCAAAAAGGCGGGTCTTTTGCATGATATTGGAAAGGCGGTTGATCATGAGGTACAAGGAACGCACATTGAAATCGGGATTAAAATTTTGGAAAAATTTCATATAGCCAAAGAAATTATCAATGCTATGAAATCTCATCACGAGGATTATCCTTTTGAAACTCCGGAATCTATGTTGATATCGGCGGCGGATGCTATTTCAGCTTCTCGTCCAGGAGCGAGAAAAGACACCCTGGAAAATTATTTGAAAAGATTGCACGATTTGGAAGAGGTGGCTTTGTCTTTTAATGAAGTGGAAAAGGCTTATGCTATCCAAGCTGGAAGGGAGATAAGAGTTTTTGTTGAACCGGAAAAAATAGATGATTTTGGGACGATAAAACTTTCAAGAAATATTGCGGATAAAATTGAAAAAGAATTGAAGTATCCTGGAGAAGTCAAGGTTAATGTTATAAGAGAAATGAGAGTTACCGAATATGCTAGATAGGGCGGTGTGGATAACTAAATTGCTTTTTGGTTAGCGAAATTATAAAATATCCTTAATAAGGCAAGGTGGTGGAGAAATATTCTTTTTAAAATTTTTTTAGTCAATTTTTGATTGTCTTTAAAAAATGATTTTAATTTTAAAAAGTTTTTATTCATCAGCTCTTATAATAAAATAATTTAAAATTAGAAGGAGAGGTGATCTTATGGCAAATCGTATCAATAAAAATGAATTGGTCAGCGCTATTGCTGAAAAAACAGAATTACGTAAAAAGGATGTGGAGTTGGTAGTGGAAACAATGTTAGAAACGATAACATTAGCCTTGCAAAAAGATGATAAGGTTAATTTTGCCGGTTTTGGAACTTTTAGACTTTCCAAAAGGGCGTCAAGAGAAGGAATCAATCCTCAAACAAGAGAAAGAATTGAAATTCCGGCTATGAATATTCCAAAATTTACCGCCGGTAAAGCTTTAAAAGAAGCGGTCAAATAATTTTTGGGACTTTTTCATGGCTAAAAGAACAAAGGAAATTGAGGCAATTGTGTTTAAGATTGTGAATGGCGAGATTCTTTTTTTTGCTTCTGAAAAGAAATGAGTAAATTAATTTGATGGGAATAATAAAATCGGTTTCAAAAAAATTATATCTTTATTGGGTGATTTAAAAAATTAAGATTGTCTAAATTTTTTTATCAAACTCAATTATAAGCGGGCTGGAAAAAGGCTTTCTATTTTTATAGGGAGATTTTTTATAAACGTAAAAAACTTTTTTTCAAAAAATCGTGCTGACAAAATAACAAATTTGGTGGTATAATTAAAACAAGCGAAATTTAACAAATTATTTCAATTCAAAGGGAACGGATTTTAACAAAGTATCTAGATATGAAATTAAGAAGGTGCAAGACTTACTTAACGGACGACCCATGCAGGTTCTTAATTTCCAAAAACCCTACGAGGTGTTTAATCAATCAATTAATTAATAGCAGTGTTGCGTTAAATTCTAGAAACTAACTTATGTTAATTGATACGCATGCGCATTTGGACGACGATCAGTTTGACGCGGATCGCGATGAGGTAATCGCGCGATCTTTTTCTGGCGGGATAAAAAGGATAATCAATGTGGGCGCGGGAATTGGCAGTTCTCGCCGATCAGTGAAATTGGCGGAAGAAAACGAAAAAATTTTTGCTTCAGTCGGACTGCATCCGCATTATTTTATGAAACATAAAAATTTTGCGCGAGAATATCAAAAAGAATTAATTGATTTGGCAAAGAATAAGAAAACCGTAGCCATTGGAGAAATTGGTTTGGATTATTTTTTCCATGGAGAAAATTTATCCGATGAAGAAAAAGAAATTTACAAGCAAAAACAAAAGGACGGTTTTTTTTGGCAGTTGGATTTGGCGCAAAAATTGAAATTGCCAGTGATTATCCATTGTCGGGAAGCTTACGCGGATACTTGGGAAATTCTGAAAAATTATTCTCAGCTAAAAATAGTTTATCATTGTTATGGCGGAAATTTAGAATATACGGATGAGCTTTTGAAACGAGAAAATATCCTTTTTTCTTTTACTGGAAATATCACTTATGCCAAAGAAGGAGCGGAAATTTTGCGAGTGATTGAAAAAATTCCCTTAGAAAAAATTATGTTGGAAACAGATTGCCCTTATTTGGCGCCGGTGCCGAAAAGAGGAAAACGGAACGAACCGATTTTTGTGAAATACACCGGCGAACAAATCGCCAAAATCAAAAAAATGGATGAGGAGAAAATAGAGAAGAAGACTCTTCAAAACGCTTGGGATTTTTTTGGTTTAGAGTAAGAAAATAAGAACCAAAAAATTATTTTCTATTGACTTTTTAAAATTTTTGTTAGACAATAAAAAATGTTTTAAAGACAGTTGTTTTGATTATGAGAGAAGGAAAAAATAATTCAGGCGAAGCTCCTTGGTGGCAACCGGGAATGATTCTTTTTGGTCGTCTTTCCGGTTGGATCGCCGGTCCGGTTATTTTAGCAATTTTTTTAGGTCGCTGGTTGGATGAAAAATATGGAACCGATCCATGGTTTTTTATTTTTTTAACCGGCGGGGCCTTTTTAATTTCTTCTTTTGGAATAGTGAGAGATTCTTTGCGGGAGATTAAGAGAATTGAAAAAGAAAGCCCAAAAAAGAAGGAATAAACAAAATATTTTTTAGTCACAATTAGCAAGGAAGAGAATAATTATTTGATTTAATGAAAATCGCAAAAAACGAAAAGATTATTCATCAGATATATAAGATATAATAAATTCCAATAAAATAAAGAAAAGATGACGAAAACAGAAAATGATCAAAACATAAATCACGGCGAGTCTCAGGCGGAGATTTCTCACGAAGCGACTCTTTATGCCGAAACGATTTTTCGCGTTGGTAATTTTTCCGTTACCAATTCTTTGCTAAACAGCTGGGTGGCTGTTTTTATTTTAGTTGTTTTTTTTATCCTAGTTGGGAAAAAGGTTGCTAAAATTCCAAAAGGAGCGCAAAATATTTTTGAAATAATTTTAGAGCAAGCTTTTCAAATGGCGAATAGTTTGACAGGAGACCCAAAAAAATCTGAGAAATTTTTGCCAATAGCGTTAGCTATTTTTTTGTTTGTGTTGATCAACAATTGGTTGGGACTTTTGCCTGGTGTCGGAACAATTGGATTTATTGAAGAAGAATCTGCCGGTCAAGTTTTCGTGCCTCTTTTCAGGGGAGGAACGGCGGATATAAATACAACTTTATCTTTGGCTCTCTTTTCTGTTGCGGCTTCTCATATTTTTGGTGTTTTAACAATAGGCGCGTGGAAATATCTGAATAAATTTATCAATTTAAACGCTCTTTTGGAAATTCCGGGAAAAATAAAAAAAGACCCAACAATTATTTTGGTTAATCCTATTCATGCTTTTGTGGGAATAGTAGAGATTATCGGGGAAATAGCCAAAGTGGCCTCTTTATCCTTTCGTCTTTTCGGCAATATTTTTGCCGGAGAAGTTCTGCTTGCTTCTATGATGGCGATTTTTGCTTTTTTTCTGCCTTTGCCTTTTATGTTTTTGGAAATAATTGTCGGCTTGATTCAAGCTTTGATTTTTGCTATGCTTACTTTGGTGTTTTTTACAATTGCTACGGAAAAACATCAAGAGCATTAAGCTCATTTTTTGTTTTTAAAATAATTAATTTAATTTTATTTCGCAACGACTTTAAAAATCCAAAAAAATAGTCGATTGTTGAAATATAAAAATAATATGGAAATGGATTTAGGGATGCTTGCCAAAGGATTGGCGATTGGAATCGGTTCTATCGGTCCGGCGTTCGCTATCGGAAAAATTGGCGCTAAGGCGATGGAGTCTATTGGGAGAAATCCGGAAGCGGCGAGTAAAATTTTGGTGCCGATGCTTTTGGCGTCAGCTTTTGCCGAAGCGGTAGCGATTTACGCTTTGGTTATCGCTTTTTCAATCAAATAGGAATTTTTTAAATGTAGTGGTTTTATTCGGCTTCTCTTTAATCAATAATAAAGAAAAGCCGGAATAAAATTATTAATTTATTTTTTATGGAAGAACTTGTAAAAACATTTCATATTGAAACAAATCTTTTGGTAGCACAGGTGATTAATTTTTCTATTGTGCTTTTAGTTCTTTATAAATTCGCTTATGGACCGATTTTAAAAACTTTGAATGCTAGAACCAAAAAAATTGAAAAAGGTTTGAAGGATTCGGAAATGGCGCAAAAAAAGTTGGAAGATATTGCCAAAAAAGAAAAAGAAATTTTATCCGTTGCTAAAAAAGAATTTCAAAATATAATCCAAAAAGGAGAGGAATCGGCTTTAAAAAATGCTCAAGAAATTGTTGTCAAAGCCAAAGAGGAAGCGGATAAAATTTTGCGAAATTCCAAGATAGAGATTGAAAACGAAAAACGGAAGATATTGACCGAGATAAAATCCGAAGTGGCGGATTTGGTGGTATCGGCGACAGAAAAAATTATTGAAGAAAAAATTGATAAGGAAAAGGATAAGAAATTGATTGAAAAAGTTTTGAGTTCATAAATTTTAAAATGAAAGGAAAAGAGTAATGTCGTTAAAATTTTTAAAACGGATAAAGTTTTATGAAAATAAGTAGTTTGCAATACGCAAAATCTTTATATGAATCTGTTCAAGAAAAAACCCCGGAAGAGGCTGGAGAGATTGTTTCCGGTTTGGTAAAAATTTTATTCAAGAAAAATCAATTGCGTCTCAAAAATGAAATTATTCAAAAATTTGAGGCGATATATAATCGCGAGAATAAAATAATCAAGGGGGAAATTATTACACGAGAAAAACTGGCTGATGAAACAAAAAGTAAATTGGAAAATTATATAAAGAATAAATATGAAGCGAACGAAGTTTTTTTAAAAGAGGAAATAGACGAGAAAATAAAAGGAGGAATTATTCTGAAAGTGGGAGATGATTGGATAGATTTCAGCGTGGCGAAACAATTGAAAAATTTGAAACAAGCAATAACTAAATAAAAATTGAAAAATTATGAATAAAGATTACATAGTTGATCAGCTTAAAAAACAAATTGAAAATTTTGAAACCCAAATTCAAACGGAGAAAGTGGGTCAAGTGGTTGAAGTTGGAGACGGTGTAGCGAAAATATCCGGACTTAGAGAGGTAATGTCCGGAGAGATGTTACAATTTGAGAGCGGTCGTTTTGGAGTGGCGCTCAATTTGGAAGAAGATTTGGTGGGGGCTATGATTTTAGGATCTTATGAAAATATCAAAGAAAAAGAAATAGTAAAATCCACTGGAAAAATTTTATCTGTCCCTGTAGGAGAAAATTTTATCGGCCGAGTCATAAATCCTATTGGAGAAACTTTGGATGGCAAAGGTGAAGTGAAAGCGGAAAAATTTTATCCTATTGAAAAGATTGCACCAGGAGTGATTACCAGAAAATCTGTTAATGAGCCGGTGCAAACTGGGATTAAAGCTATTGATACGATGATTCCTATTGGACGCGGACAAAGAGAATTGATTATTGGCGATCGCCAAACCGGAAAAACTGCTATTGCGATTGACACAATTATCAATCAAAAAGGGCAAAATATGAAATGTATTTATGTGGCAATCGGTCAAAAAGAATCTAAAATTGCCAGAATTGTGGCTGAACTTGAGAAGAAAGGAGCGATGGAATATACCACTATTGTTGTGGCCGGCGCTTCCGATTCAGCTTCTTTGTCTTTCATCGCGCCGTATGCTGGTTGCGCTTTAGGGGAATATTTTATGGATAAAGGCGAAGATGTTTTGATTGTTTATGACGATTTAAGTCGACATGCTTGGGCTTATCGTCAGATTTCTTTGATCTTGCGTCGTCCGCCAGGACGGGAAGCTTATCCCGGAGACATTTTTTATTTGCATTCTAGACTTTTGGAAAGAAGCGCCAAGTTGGATGAAAAATTTGGCGGGGGTTCTCTTACAGCTTTGCCAATCATTGAAACTCAAGCGGGAGATGTTTCCGCGTATATTCCCACCAATGTTATTTCCATTACAGATGGGCAAATATATTTGGAAGCGGATCTTTTTTATAAAGGAATTCGTCCAGCGCTTAATGTGGGAATTTCTGTGTCGCGAGTCGGTTCGGTGGCGCAGATAAAAGCGATGAAAAAAGTTGCCGGAAAATTGCGTTTGGATGTGGCTCAATTTCGGGAATTGGAAGCTTTTGCTCAATTTGGTTCTGATTTAGACCAAAAAACCAAAGCGCAAATTGAAAGAGGTAAAAGAACGGTGGAAATTTTGAAACAGGATCAATATGATCCAATGCCGGTAGAAAATCAAGTAATGATAATCTATGCTTTGATAAATGGATTTTTAGATGATGTGGCGGTGGAAAAAGTAAAAGATTGGGAAAAAGATTTTCATAAATATCTTAATAGCTTCCAAAGAGAAACACTTGATTTGGTGGCGGAAAAGAAAGAATTGACGGAAGGAATAAAAGAAAAAATTGATAAAGCGATAGCTGACTTCAAAGAAGTTTATCAAAATGGACATAACGCATAAAATTCAAATGAAAAATATTTTGCGCAAAAATATATAAGTTATAAAAAAAATGGCCAATAATACCAAAGAAATCAGACGGAGAATAAAATCTATCGGCAATACTAAAAAAATTACCAAAGCGATGGAAATGGTGTCGGCTGCCAAAATGCGTCGTGCGGTGGCAAGTGTTTTGGCTATTCGCCCTTACGCGCATAGCGCTTGGAGCGTGCTTACAAATTTGGCGCGAGCTTTTGAATCTAAAAATAAAGGTCTTTTAGAAGCGCGAGAAGTGAAGAGTGTTTTGATTTTGGTCATTACTTCCAATAAAGGTCTTTGCGGTTCTTTTAATTCTCAAATTATCAAAAAAATAAGACAGGAGTTGAAAGATCCTTCAAGATTGAAAATAAACAGAGTGGGAAACAAAAAGATAGAATCAAAGATTGCCAGTGAAAATTTGCAAGTGGATTTTATCACGATTGGAAAAAAATCCGAGGGAATAATCAGAGGATTATCCAAAAAAATAATTGCTTCTTTCCCCGAACTGACTTATCTTCCCAGCATTGAAAGTGTTCGTCCAGTGGTTAAAATTATTATGGAAGAATATTTAAACAAAAATTATGACAAAGTGGTGGTGGTATATACCGATTATATTTCAACCATAAACCAGCAAGCCAAGATTAGACAAATTTTGCCAATTTCCAAAATTGATATTGAAAAACAAATTGCCGAAATAGATGATACTGCCGGGGAATATGGTTTGGAAGAGCCTAAATTGGAATATAAAGTTGAACCCGGTCCGGATGAAGTGTTGGATTTCATTTTTCCTCGCCTCATTGAAATGCAGATTTATCACGCTGTTTTGGAATCTAACGCTTCCAAAGAATCAGTGCGAATGATGGCGATGAGAAATGCCACTGATGCGGCCAGTGATATGGTTGAGGATTTAACTTTGACTTATAACCAATTAAGACAAACTAAAATTACTCAAGAAATTGCGGAAATTTCTGCCGGTAGTGCGGCGTTAAGAGGATAGTTTTTAAAAATAAAAATTAATGTTTTCTTTTTAGATTATATCTAAGTGAAATTGCTTAAAAATAAACTGGGATTATAAAAAAGAATTATAGTTGCAATTCTCTTATTGGGTCAGTCGCATAAATATTTTTTTTAAATTAAAAAATATCAGTTATAATATAATTTTAATAATTAATGTTCAATTGAAAAATATGAAAAACACAGGAAAAATTTTGCAAGTTATCGGTCCGGTAGTGGATGTTGAGTTTGAAAGTGATTTGCCTAAAATTTATAACGCTTTGGAAATTAGTTTGGGGAATGAGAAAAAATTAGTTTTGGAAACTCATCAACATATTGGAGCGAACAAAATTCGTGCAGTGGCGATGGGCTCCACGGACGGGATCAGACGAGGGATGGAAGTGAGAGACACTTTCGCGCCTATTTCTGTCCCGGTGGGAAAAGAAGTTTTAGGGAGAATGTTTAACCTTTTAGGCGAACCTATTGACGGGATTAAGGAAGAAATTAAGGTTTCAAGAAGAGATCCGATTCATAGGGAAGCGCCTAATTTTTCCGATCAATCCACAAAAGCGGAAATTTTTGAAACCGGAATAAAAGTGATTGATCTTATTTGTCCTTTCATCAAGGGAGGGAAGGTAGGTCTTTTCGGTGGAGCGGGAGTGGGGAAAACAGTTACTATCCAAGAATTGATCAGAAATATCGCTCAGGAACATGGCGGGTATAGCGTTTTTGCCGGAGTGGGCGAAAGAACCAGGGAGGGCAATGATCTTTATCACGAAATGAAAGAATCGGGAGTTTTGAAGCAAACTTCTTTGGTTTTTGGACAAATGAATGAACCGCCGGGAGCACGTCAGCGAGTAGCTTTATCGGCTCTTACTATGGCGGAATATTTTCGCGATCAAGAAGGAAAAGATGTTTTATTTTTTATTGACAATATTTTTCGTTTTACTCAAGCTGGTTCGGAAGTTTCGGCGCTCTTAGGACGCATTCCTTCAGCGGTGGGATATCAACCAACATTAGCGGAGGAAATGGGAAAACTGCAAGAAAGAATTACTTCTACCAAAAAAGGATCAGTTACTTCTGTGCAAGCGATTTATGTTCCGGCGGACGATCTGACTGATCCGGCTCCGGCGACCACTTTCGGTCATTTGGATTCTACAGTGGTGCTTTCTAGATCTCTTGCGGAGTTGGGAATTTATCCGGCAGTGGATCCTTTGGATTCCAATTCAACTATCTTGGATCCGAAAATTGTCGGAGAGGAACATTATAAAGTGGCACGCGGAGTGCAACAAGTTTTGCAAAAATACAAAGACTTGCAGGATATCATTGCCATTTTAGGAATGGAAGAGCTTTCCGATGAAGACAAAATTACTGTGTCGCGAGCTAGAAAAATTCAAAAATTTCTTTCCCAACCATTTTTTGTGGCGGAGGCTTTCACTGGAAGCGCTGGAAAATATGTTAAATTGGAGGATACCGTTTCCGGATTTGGAAAAATTTTAAATGGAGAACTAGATGAAATAAACGAACAAGAATTTTATATGAAAGGAGATATTTCTGAAGTTAAAAGTTAAATAGAAAAAATGTCTAATTTATCCATACAATTGAAAATAGTAACACCAGAAAAAACCATTCTGGAAAAAGAAATTATTTCCGCCACTTTGCCTACCGGCGTCGGTCAAATCACTATTCTTCCCAACCATAGAAGTTATATTGCCAGTATTATTCCGGGAGAATTAATTTTTAAATTGGAGAAAGAAGAAGAATTGTTGTTGGCAATCTCGGGCGGGTTTATAGAATTTCACGAAAACAAGTTGGTCATTTTGGCGGATACGGCGGAACGGGCGGAAGAAATTGATTTGGCGCGGGCGGAGGAAGGCAAAAGAAAAGCGGAAGCACTCAAAAAAGAAATTATTTCTTCCGATGATTTGGGTAATGCGAGAGTGATGGCGATGATTCAAAAAAATGCGGCGAGAATCAGAGTGGCGCGAAAGGTTCGGTCGGCGCGAAATATGAAAATTGATCAATAAATCTTTTGTCTAATTAACTATACTTCTGTCAACCCCCCTTCAATTTTTGAAGGGGGTTTTGTTTTTTTTGAACAGCACAAATCACCTTAGCCCTTTTTTGAAATTATTTTTTAAAAGATAGTCTTCAAATGCTTTTAGATTCATAAAAAATATGTTATATTTATCTCATAAATTAACAACAGCTAAATTATACTAAAAGTTCGCATAATCTGCAAATTTTAGTTTTTATTCAACAAAAAGTTCGCATATAAACTAGTTGTAACGAAATGTCGCTTTGCTCCATTTCGTTACAACGTACGCGGATATGCTCTTGGGCTATTAAATTGAATGTAGATTTGATACAATAAAAAGCAAAGCGACACATCGTACAACAGCAGATATGCGGCTAGACGCCCAAACCCCCTTCGGGGGCTTCGCATATCCGCGTACGTTAGGCGACATATTTTTGAAAAATTTGTTTTTAAATGTTTTTGGTGGGCTTTAAGAACTTTGTCCAGTCCCTGAATTACTAAACCAGTTAGTCTAAAATTTAAGAGAGTTTTTTGTAAAAAAATACGGTGTTTGGTTTTGAATACTGGTGTGTAATCTTTTGTAATTATAATACTTAATCTTACTTT
>Ga0210051_1000670_pt1 | contig 32555 bp, 30 predicted proteins | sample CryGey092014_all_FD_185464 | JGI IMG/M metagenome (GOLD analysis project Ga0210051, IMG submission 185464) | Groundwater microbial communities from aquifer - Crystal Geyser CG23_combo_of_CG06-09_8/20/14_all (SPAdes) (version 2) | ecosystem: Environmental > Aquatic > Deep subsurface > Groundwater...
AGCATACGCAGCCATTTTAGACCGTATCTGGCTAATCTGACAAAACCTCTTACTTGATAGCTTAATCTAATTATCTGCATAGCTTCTTGGATCTAAAAGAGTCCAAGATGTATGTGGCCTTGTATAGAGCAGAATTGACTTTCAGCCTATTTCCGCTTTAAGAATTATTTACTCATTTTTTAATTAAATGAAACACCGGACATTTGTGGCGATCACGCCCCCTCGTTCGATAAGGGAGAAACTAGCAGGAGTAACAGAGCAGCTGAAAAAATTAAATCTTCCGATTAAAACTACAACAACTAGTAATATCCATTTAACTCTAAGGTTCCTCGATTCGCTAAGCCAAGAAGAAATCAAATTAGTTGACTGTAAATTAAAGGAATCGTTTGCCGAAGAGAAAAAATTCTATTTAGATCTTGATTCGGTTAAGCTGTTTCCGTCAGAGCAAAACGCCAAAGTGATATCAGCAAATCTAGCTTATAATCTAAACTTGATTAAACTAGAAAACAAAGTAAGAAAAAGCTTGCGGCAATTTAGATTTTTGCCCGATGAAAACCGCCGCTTCCATTCTCATATGACTTTAGCAAGAATAACTAAGCCTCTTCAGAAGGAAGATATTAAAAAAATAAATAATATTTCAATTAAGGGAAGTTGGGAGGTGAAAACTATTGAGTTATTAAAGAGTGATTTATCAGGAAAGACCCCTCGTTATAACTTATTAGAAAGTTATCTACTTAAAGAATGAAAATAGACATTCTGGGAGTGAAAATAGACAGCGTGACCAAGGAGGAGGCCGTTGCCATCTTAAAAAAATATTTGGATTCCGATTTCGCCCATCAGGTAGTAACTCCTAACCCCGAATTTATCATGGCGGCCCAACGGGATGAAGAGTTTAAAGAAATACTAAACAATTCTTCTTTAGCGATTGCCGATGGATTTGGTCTTAAGTTGGCCGCTTGGTATTTAAAGCAACCGTTCAAAGAACGAATTGCCGGAGTTGATTTTATTAGGAGTCTTACCCAACTATTGCAGAATGAAAAAAAAAGTATTTACTTACTGGGAGCAGGAGCGGGGGTAGCAAAAGAGGCCGCCCAAAAACTAAAAAAGCAGTATTTCCATTTAAAAATTGTGGGGGCAGAAAGTTGTTTGAAGAATAATAAAATGATTTCTGATGAAGAAATAATTCGAAATATAAATTTGAAGTCCCCGCAAGTGCTTTTGGTCGCCTTTGGTGCTCCAAAGCAAGAGAAGTGGATTGCTCGAAATTTATCAAAGCTTAATACAATTAGGATAGCAATGGGCGTTGGCGGCGCATTCGATTTTATTTCTGGCCGGGTAAAACGAGCGCCAGTGCTAATTCGAAAATTAGGATTAGAATGGCTTTTTAGATTTATAATTCAGCCTTGGCGAGTTAAAAGAATATTCACTGCGGCAATAAAATTTCCGTGGGCAGTTATTAAATCAAGGAAAAAAAATGGCTAGTAAATCAAAAATAAGGGTGCGAATTGCTCCTTCCCCAACCGGTCCGTTGCACGTGGGAACGGCACGGTCGGCATTGTATAATTACCTTTTTGCCAGGCAAAACGGCGGCGCTTTTGTTCTGCGCATTGAAGATACCGATTTGGAGCGTTCTGACGAAAAATATACCAGGGAGGTTATAGAAGGGTTACATTGGCTGGGAATAGAATGGGATGAAGGACCTACCTTAGCTAATAAAGAAAAAGGGAAATACGGCCCCTATAAGCAGTCGGAGAGAACGGATATTTACCGGAAATATATTAAAAAATTGATCGATGAAGACAAGGTATATCCTTGCTATTGCACACCCGAGAAATTGAAGCAAGAAAGGGTGGCCGCGGCCAAAAGGGGAGAGGCCCCAAAATATAGCGGCAAGTGCCGAAATTTATCTGGTGCCGATCGAAAAAAACTGGAATCAGAAGGAAAAGGCAGTATTTTACGGTTTAAGACCCCTGCTCAAGTGATAACCTTCACTGACGAAATTAGAGGCGAAGTATCCTTTGCAACGGATCTGATCGGAGATTTCTCGATCGCCCGTGACGAACAAACCCCCCTGTATAATCTAGCGGTCGTAATCGATGATTATACAATGAAAATATCGCATGTAATCAGAGGGGAGGATCACCTCTCTAACACTCCCAAACAAATATTGCTTCAAGTAGCGCTTGGTTTTCCAAAACCGTATTACGCCCATCTTCCCTTAATTCTCAACGAGGACCGATCCAAGCTCTCGAAAAGAATGAATAAGGTATCAATTATTGATTATCGGCAGGATGGTTATTTGCCCGAGGCGATGCTTAATTTTTTTGTGCTTTTAGGCTGGAATCCTAAAACGGAAAAAGAGATATTTACCAAAGAAGAATTAATTAAACAGTTTAGTCTCAAGAATATTCATCGAGGAGGGGCGGTTTTTACCAGAAAGCGACTGGATTGGATGAACGGATATTATATTAGAAAATTAAATCCTGATGATTTATATAAATCAACGCTCTCATTTTTAGAAAAAGCTAAAATTCCTGTTGCCGACAAGGAATACACTAAGCAGGCGATTGCTCTGGAGCAGGAGAGAATTAAGAATCTTAAGGAACTTCCTGATGCGGTTAGCTTCTTTTTTCTAAAGGAACTGGAATACGATCCGAAGCTTTTGCTTTGGAAGAAAACCACAGGGGAGGAAATTCATAAAAATCTGGAAACAGTGGAACAATTTTTCCAGAAATTATCCGAAAAAAAATTTACCGCAGAAAAAATAGAGAAGGGGTTAAAAAACATCATTGCTACCAGAAAACTGGATACTGGTTCTATTCTCTGGCCACTCCGGGTGGCATTAACTGGCCGAGAAGCCTCGCCCGGACCGTTTGAGGTGGCAGCGGTGCTGGGAAAGGAAAAGGTATTGGTACGTCTTAAAAAGGCAATTTTGCTTATTAGTTGATTGATAATTTGCTAAAAACTAAAATATGCGATATAATTATTTTGGTTGAATGGGTTAAAAATATGTTATTTTTGTTCAAAATAAAAATAAATCCTAAAAAATTCCTTTACCTTATGGGATTGGTAGTTGTTGCCAATCTTTTATTTTTTCCTCGCCAGGCTTTGTTGGTCCAAAATTCGGAGGAGAGGAGTGATCAACAAATCAGCAATCAAGATGAACAGTTGACCAACGATATTAAACAGCAGATTGATGAAAAGGGAAAAAAGATTGAAGAGTTGCAGCAACAGATTGACCAGTATAATCAAAATATTGCTACCAAGCAAAAAGAACAGGCAAGCATTGAAAATGAAATATCGATGTTCGATGACCGAATTGCTAAAAAGAATCTGAATATTGAAGCGCAGGAGAACCTAATCGAAAAATTAACGTTGGAAATAACTGATTTAGAAACAAAAATATCCGATAAAGAAGATGAAATTCTGTCAGAAAAAGATGATCTTTCGGACATGATTAGAAAAATGTATGAATATGATCAAAAGACCTATCTAGAAGTGACGATCGGAAATAATAATTTTTCGGAATACTTTACTCAGCTAAAATACATCGAGCAACTGGAAAAGAGCACTAAGGATGCCCTAGATCATCTCAAGACTCTCAAAAGCACTCTAGAAGGACAAAAAGAGAATCTAGATGGTAAGAAAAAGGAAGTTGAGGCGGAAAAAACAAAATTAGAAGGGGAGCGTAGCGAATTAGAGGGAGAAAAAACATACAAGGATCAATTATTGTTTGATACTAAACTGGACGAAGCGAAATTTCAGCAATTGATTGAGCAAGTGAGGCAGGAAGAAGTCCTGACTAATACCGAGATTAGCAATCTAACGCAGGAGATGCAGCAGCGGCTTTCCAATGAAGATTTTGTTGGGCTAGGGGGCGATATTATTCAAGGAAACGCCACGCTTACTTGGCCGATCAATCCTAAATATGGAATCTCCTGTGGCTTTCACTGTGCTGATTATCCGTTTAAAAAATGGTTTGAGCATTCTGGAATGGATACTAGGACTCCGCAGGGGACGCCGATAGGAGCAGCCGCTTCTGGCTACGTGGTGATTGCCAAAGACGGCGGAATGGGGTATAGCTACATATTAATTGAGCACGGGGATGGATTAGCATCAATATATGGTCATGTTAGCAGAATAGATGTTGCTCCTGAGCAGTACGTACGAACTGGTGAAATAATTGGCTTAAGTGGCGGGATGCCCGGTTTTCCGGGAACAGGAAAATTCAGTACCGGTCCGCATCTTCACTTTGAGGTGCGGGTAAATGGTATTCCGGATGATCCTTTAAAATATTTGCCGGCAATCCTTTAAAATAAAAAGCTAGAAATATAAAATAGGGGATAATTAGCAGCCCCTAATTTAATATGTATTAAAGTGTCGCACAAGGTTACTTTTGTGACGCCTAGGTCAGCCTACTTCAAATAGGGGTCTTTTAATGGTATGTATTTAAGTATTTCCTTCTCGAATTCACTTAATAAAACTAAATCTACATTTCTATTGCGATTTGTGGTTATAGATTTATCTGTCCTTTTAACATTAACTTGAGTTATTTCTGGATTAAAAATACAAAGGTATATTTTGAACTGAAAATCCTTATATGTACGAAATTTTGCGCATACATTGTTAGTGAATCGCCCCTGTTCCTTATCTGGAAAAAAGACATCAACAGCATATTTCCCCTTCGAATGATAAATTAGAAAATCAACTTTTAATGCATAATCATTTAGTACTACCCTAGCTTGATTATGAACAAAAGGTTCGTGGTAATAATTTGCTAATATCTTATATACATTTTGCTCTGCCTCAAAACCTTGTTTATGAAGAAGGATTGCTTTATTGCTTCTAGTTTCCCCTTTTGAGTAATTTGTTTCTGCTAGACCGATTTCACTTCGAATATTTGTTATTCCACCAAAATTTCTTTCCAAAGTCTTTACATTTGGCAAGTAATCACAATTTTTTAAATCTGCACCTACCGGCCATCTTTCATTTTCCTTATAAAAGTGTCTGAATCCTGATAAGATATTATCCAATGTCCAAGAAACATGAAATTTACTTTTACTCTTTGGAATGACTAGTAGTCCTTTCGATTGTTTGTAGAATTTGGGCATGCAAAGTTATGTATAGATCAAATTAGATTAATTCTTTGAGGAATATCTTTTCTCCGAATCGCAAATCTATGTAATCTATATTGCTATTTGATTCTTTGTTGACTGCTCGATTGAGCAAAAATATTTTTAGTCTTTCCAGTTGGGCGGAAAGATCACTGACGGTGGTGAAAAAGGCTTGCCAGTTTTCTTGCGTCTTAATGATTATGTCCTGGGTTAAAGGAACAATATCGCATTTCTCCTCCGCGGTAACCGAAGTATTAACATTCTGGTTTAAATTAGCATTCTTTGAGCTATTTACCGAAGAACTATTTTGATTAATATTGAGATTGGTATTTACTTTAGTGTTGCTGTTTGTCGGTGGAACACCTATTTCTGATGATACTGGTTCTGTCTTTTTGGGACAGTTCACTTCGGGAATTAGAAACCGATCAATATTGGTATTAGTTTTTTTACTGAAGTTTTCATTCAAATCAAAAATTGACTCAATGACCTTTTGGGGCAGAATCTTATCCTTTAATTTAACTTTTCTTTCGTTTAAATCTTCTACTATTGGAAAATTTGGTTTTGCTTCTTCAGGAGATATTATGTGAGTCACTATTCCCTCTAAATCTAAATAATAGTAATGACCATCATTAATAAAGGTTAAATTAGGGATTTTCTCCTTCAGGGTAACGACAATCTTATCGGGCAGTCTCTTTTTGATCTTGACCTGCTCTAGCGCAAAACTATCCCAAAGAGCTTGTTCGGAAGCTTTAGTGTTATAAACAAACAAGTTGCTTTGTGGCAGGATAATAAGCCTTCTTGCAACGAAGACCTTATTTATTTCAGAGCTTATTTGGTCATAAGTCAGTTCCTGATTCCCCTGAATTTCAACTTCCTTGATTCTAAAAAAATTGGAATAAAAGAAAAAATAGATTACTCCGAGGATGATTAATCCAAGGATTAGTCGCCTTGGGTTTTTTATGTGTCGCAAAATAAAACCCAGCTGTTTCCTTTTGAAATAAGGATTTTCATAGACCGGTTTGTTTACTATTTTGATTTCGTGTTTCCGAAAACCCCTAATGTTTTTTGTTTTTTTTCTCCCAAACATATTGCTCCCTTAGTTTTATACCAATCTTTCCTTAGTTGGTAAGACGTTAAGGATTGATTTTTAGCTCTTTTGCGTTCAATAGCTAATGCAATTAGCCGATCTAGTAATTCAGAATAGCTGATTCCCGTTGCTTCCCATAATTTAGGATACATACTAATAGAAGTAAATCCTGGGATGGTGTTAATCTCGCTCAAATAGAGCTTTTTTTTATTTTGATCCAGTAAAAAATCTACTCTGGCCATTCCTGCGCAGTCAGTGGCCTTAAATGCTTGAATGGCAATTAATTGAACCTGCCTAATAATTTTTTTAGAAAGTTTAGCCGGAATAATAATCTTGGATTTTCCATCAACATATTTAGCATCATAATCGTAGAATTCATTGGAAGCAATCACCTCTCCGGGAAGAGATGCTTGGGGGTCATTATTCCCCAGTACGCTTACCTCAATCTCGCGAGCACTTTCTACCGCTTCTTCCACAATGACGCGGTGATCATATTTTAACGCTTCTTTAATTGCGATTACTAATTGCTTTTCATTTTTTGCCTTGGAAATACCAACCGAAGAACCCAAATTGGATGGTTTTACAAAAACAGGAAAATTCACTTTTTTTGTTATATCCTTAGTGATTCTGGTGGGATTTTTCTTCCAATCATTTCTTATAAAATTACAGAATTTTACAATCGGCAGTTGTTCTTCCTTAAATATTTTTTTCATTATTACCTTATCCATTCCCACCGCGGAGCCCAAAACTCCCGCTCCTACATAAGGAATACCAGAAAGTTCCAATAACCCCTGAATCGTACCGTCTTCTCCGTATGGGCCGTGTAATACCGGAAACACCACATCCAGGGAGGTTTCTCTTAAACAAATTCTGGCATTTTGAGTAGCGATCGGAACCAAGGATTTTTTGGTTGGATCAGGAATGATTATTTTTTCCATAATCGGAAATTTTTTTACACTCTGATCTCTTAAGATGTTAACAACATTTTTTCCGGTAATCCACTTTCCTGCTTTAGTGATACCGATGGGAAAAACATCATATTTCTTTCTACCCAATGCCGAAATAACACTTACGGCAGAAACAATAGAAACTTCGTGTTCTCCCGATTGTCCGCCAAAGATAACCCCTACTCTGATTTTTCTCTTAGCCATGTTTATGTGTCGTAAAATTTTACTACAAACCTCTACCTAAGGAAATGATTTAGAGATTAAAGATAGACTCGAGGAATTAAAGGATTAATTCTAGTAATTACTTCGTAATTAATTGTATTTGTTTTTTTAGCAATTTCTTCAGCGGTAATTTCTTGACCATTCTTTTTTCCGATTAAGATTACCTCCTCTCCTACTTTAATATCTCTTACTTTTGTTACATCAATCATGGTCAGGTTCATACATACTCGTCCAATTACCGGCACTATTTTTCCATTGATCAACGCCTCTCCCTTATTGGATAAAAGTCGGCTATATCCCTCGTGATATCCTACGGGAATGATTGCTAACCTGGTTTTTTTACTCGTTTTATAACTGCAGCCGTAACCGACCGGACTCCTCTTTTCTAATTCTTTAATCTGGACTATTTTTGTTTTCCAGGTTAAGGCGGGCTTGAGTTCTAGCCAGGAATATTTACTACTCACCTTTTGTTTAGTTTCCTCAGACGGCCATAATCCATATAAAGAAATTCCGACCCGAACCAAATTAAAATGGGTATCGGCAGAAACTAGGGCAGCGGCGCTACAAGCAGCATGCATTAATGGGATGGTGATGTTTCTTTTTTGAAGATGAAAAAGAAGATTTTTGAATTCCAGTATTTGCTGATTAGTATAGGTCCAATCAGCATTTTCTGAGTCAGCGAAATGAGTGAAAATCCCCACCAGTTCGATTCCTTTAATATCCTTAATGTCATCAATAAATTCTGCCGCTTCTTTAGCTAAAATTCCCAATCTGGCCGTTCCAGTATCTATTTTAACATGCAGGCGCGCCCGCTTATTCAATTTTTTAGCCTCTTCTGATATTTTTCTGACCGTCTCCCGATCATAGACCGTCAATTCAATATTATTTTCAAGTGCTTCTTCAATACTACCCAGATCAAAATAGCTTAGTACTAAAATAGGGGTCAGAATATGGTTTTTTCTTAACTCCAGGGCTTCTGCCAAGTTTACTACCCCTAGATAATCTACCCCAAAATCACTAGCAATTTCGGCTATCCCTACCATTCCGTGGCCATAGGCATTGCTTTTAACAATAGGCATTAGTTTTACGTGGGGACCAACCACTTTTTGAAACACCGCCAAATTATGCTTTATCGCATCCTTTTCTATCTCCACCCAGGTTAAATATCCCTCTGGCATAAAAAAATCTATTTATTTTTTATTTCCTTAATTCCTCCCAGATAAGATTGCAAGACTCTGGGGATTTCAACCGAGCCGTCTTTTTGCTGATAATTTTCTAAAATAGCAATAATCGTTCTTCCGGCGGCAAAAACCGTTCCATTTAAAGTATGGACAAATTCTTTCTGGCCCGTTTTTTTGTTCTGGTACCGGATGTTTAACCGACGGGCCTGAAAATCAGTGCAGTCTGATACCGAATGAGTTTCACGGTATTTATTTTGGCTAGGTATCCAGGCTTCAAGATCAAATTTTCGAGCTGCGGGATTGCCTAAATCGCCGGTACACATCTTAACAACCCGGTAAGGAATTTCCAGCTGCTGCATTAGCTTTTCTTCTAATGACAGCAAGTATTCATGCTCTTGATCGGAATTTTCGGGTTTAGTAAAGCAGAACATTTCTACCTTATCAAATTGATGGGCCCTGAAAATTCCTTTGACGTCTTTGCCATAAGATCCCGCTTCTCTTCGAAAACAGGTGGAATAGCTGATATAACGTAGGGGTAGATCTTCTTCTTTTAGAATCTCATGCTGATACATCGGTCCAATGGATTGCTCGGAGGTCCCCACAAAATAAAGCTTGTCCTTTTCAAAATGATAAGCCTCTTTTTCCCCCCCGTGTTCCAAATAACCCATGGCTTGCATGGCGTCGTCCTTGATCATTACCGGCGGCAAAATAGGCTTAAAACCTTCTTTTATTAAAAGATCTAGAACAAAGTTGATTAAGGAAAACTGCAATAAAACAGCCTCATTTTTTAAATAGGTAAAGCGAGAACCAGAAACCTTAGCGGCTCTTTTTAGATCAATAATATCCAGCCTCTCCCCTATTTCAAGGTGATCGCGGGGCGAGAAATTGAATCTAGTTTTTTCGCCAACCGTTTTTATTATTTCATTTTCTGATTCATCCTCGCCCACCCTTACATCATCCGCTGGAAGGTTTGGTACTTTTGAAAATAAATCATTGAATTCCGCCTCAATTTCGGAAAGTGATTTTTTATAGGCACTAATCTCATTTTTAAACTGTTTTGCCTTTTCCCGATCCGATGTTTTCCTTTGTTCCGATCTTTTTTGTTCAATTTCAGTCAGAAGTCTGCGTCTTTCTTCGTCCCACTTCAATAACTGGTCAAAATCAATATTAATGCCCTTGTTCCTAACGGCACTTTCTACTTTTTCCCTATTTTGACGAATAAATTTAATATCGATCATTTTATAATCCTATTTCGTTGTTAATTGCTTGCATTGCTTCTAAACCAATTTTCGCAAATTCCTCTAAAGTCAAATCGAGCTCTTTACAGGCGCTGATTACTTCGCGATTGGCTCCCCGAGCAAATGATTTTTCTTTATACCGATTTAATACATTTTCGGCTGTTAAACTGGCTATTTTTTTATCTGGCAATACTAAAGTAGCAGCAACAATTAAACCAGTTAAGGGATCAACGCAATAGAGCGACTGAGCCATTTTTGTTTCTCGAGGGATATTATGAATTTCATTATGTGCCCTAACCGCCTTAACAACTTCTGAATCTAATCTCTTTTCTTCTAATAGAGCTGCTCCTTTAAGGCTGTGTTCTTGGGGATTATTCTTAGTCTCTTCATAATCAATATCATGCAGTAATCCCGCTAGCGCCCATTTGTCTTCGTCTTCTCCGAATTTTTGAGCCAATTTCTTCATTACCGCTTCAACGGCCAGCGAGTGTTTAATAAGATTCACATTTCTTAAGTTTTCTTTTAATAAGGATAACGCTTCAGCTCTATTCATTTTTCTCTGATCTTAAGGTTGGAAATAAGACAACTTCTTTTAAGTTAGAAGCATTACAAAGCAAGGCAATTAAGCGATCAAGGCCCATTCCAAAGCCAGCGGTGGGAGGCATTCCGTGTTTTAACGCTTCAATAAAGTCTTGGTCAAATCGCTGAGCCTCTTCATCTCCACCTTTTCTCAATTTTTCCTGCTCTTTAAGTCTTTCTAGTTGATCATCAGGATCATTGAGCTCGCTGAAACAGTTGGCTAGCTCAAAACCAGTAGCAATTAACTGGAAGCGCTCAACATATTGTGGATTATTCTTGATCTTTTTAGCCAGGGGCGAAAGCTCAAGGGGGTAGTCGGTTAAAAAAGTGGGCTGGATTAACTTAGGACGAACAAAATCTTTATAAAGCTCATCTAATATTTTTCCAACTCCATAGCTTTTCTCTATTTTCAGACCTTTGGATTGAGCTGCTTTAGCTAATTCTCCCCTACTCCTTATCTGGTCGATATTAATCCTGGTTTCCTTAAGCATCACCTCTTTAAATTTTAAACGCGGATAAGGAGGAGTAAAATCTATTTTTTTGTCTTTATATTCAATAATAAATCCGTGTTCCGTTTTGTCCATAATTTCAACAAAAAGCCTCTCGGTAAACTCCATTAAGTCATGGTAATCCCAATAAGCCACATAAAACTCCAGCATGGTAAATTCTGGATTGTGTGACCAATCAATCCCTTCATTTCTAAAACAGCGGGCAATTTCAAATACTCGCTCAAAACCGCCCACAATTAATTTTTTTAAATACAGCTCAGGAGCCACTCTTAGGTAAAAATCCTCAGCTAAGGCATTGTGGTGGGTAATAAACGGTCGAGCTGTGGCGCCTCCAGGAACCGGTTGCAAAACAGGGGTTTCTACTTCTAGAAAATTATTTTGATTCAAAAAATCACGAATAGTTTTTATGATTTTTGATCTTCTTTTAAAAGTATTGACTACTTGAGGATTAGCTAATAGATCAAGATAGCGCTGACGATATCTTATTTCTGGATCAACCAGCCCGTGCCATTTTTCAGGAAGCGGCAAAATCGCCTTGGCAATTAAACAATAGCTCTTTACCAAAACAGTTTTTTCTCCCTTGTGGGTAGTAAAGAGTGTACCGGTTACCTGCAGAAAATCAGCGGGATCGATCTCATCGATTAGCAGTTGATACGATTTTTCTCCTATTTCATCTTTTTTAAAATAAAGCTGGATCTGCCCACTGGCATCTTGGATGTGAGCAAAAGTAGATCCGCCGTGACGACGAATACTCCTAATTCTTCCGGCCAATATTACCACCCCGTCCTTTTTCGCTAGAACGGAATATTTGCCTAAAATCACTTCGATACTTTTCGATTTTTTGATTTTAGCAGGGAAGGGGTCGATATTTAGCAATTTAAGTCTCTGAATCTTCTGTCTACGAACCTCCTCTTCCTTTAGAAATCTGGGCGTTTCATTTTCCACTGTTTATTAATTAATGTTTTACCTATTATAACATTAATCATAACTATTTTCAAACAAAAAACTTGGATATGCTCCAAGATTTAAGAAGGCAATTTTTTAGATTCAGTTTTAGGGATTAAAATAATCCGATTAGTTGATTTCAACAATCTTAAATTTTTTTACTCCCTGGGGCACTTCTACCGAAACCTCGTCTCCGATTTTCTTATTAAGGAAAGCTTTTCCGAGAGGAGATTCGTTAGAAATTTTTCCACTGCTTGGATCGGATTCGTTTGATCCAACAATAATGTATTCAAATTGTTCATTTCCCGATTCCAGTTTAATTTTGGATCCAACTCTAACAATATCTGATTTTTTATCAGATTTTATTATTTGGGAGTTCTTAATTACGTATTCTAATTCAATTATCTTTCCCTCGAAGAATGCTTGTTCCTCTTTAGCTTCAGTGTATTCTGCGTTTTCAGAAAGATCACCGAGCTCTTTCGCTTCTCTTATTCTTTCAGCAACTTCTTTTCTTTTTTCCGTTTTCAGATAATCCAACTCCTTTTTTAGCTTTTCCAGACCTTCTTTAGTGATGAAGGTATTCTTATCTTCCATTTTTTGGCTAAAATAAGCTAAATTTATAAATTCTAGGCAAATGTAATCTTAAGGATACGGGAAAATATTTTTTTGTCAAGTAAATAAAATTACTTGCAAACATAACGATTAATAATGATTTTACCTTTGATTAAAATACCAGTTAAATCCTTCCCTTGCTACCGGCAAAGCAGTTGCGTGCCCTTCGCCCCCCTTTTCTACAATAACGGTAATTACAATTTCAGGACTATCGTAAGGAGCAAAGCCGGTAAACCAAGCGTGAGTTTTATCCTCCTCTCCAATTTGAGCCGTTCCGGTTTTCCCAGCCGCCGGCACAACTAGACTTTGTAAAGCGCTGGCGCTACCAGCGGTAACAGCCTGTCTTAATCCTTCCCGGACAGTCTTGAGGTAAGAAGACTGAATAAAATCTTTTCTAATTACTACTGGGTCTTTTTTCAATGCTTGGTTTGATTCTGGATCTTGAGTCGATTGAACCAAATGGGGTTGGTAAAGTGTTCCGCCATTAGCAATTGCGGCGGTATAATCAGCCACTTGCAACGGAGTCACTAAGATATCTCCCTGACCGATTGCCAAATGATATGTGTCGCCTAAATACCAGCGTTCCCCTTTAGCATCTTCTTTCCATTGTTTAGTGGGTAAAAATCCGTTTGCTTCCGCAGTGAAATCAATGCCCAGCGTCTCTCCTAATCCAAAAAGACGGGCATATTGATTGATGCGATCGACTCCTAAGCCAGTAAAGTCTTCGTACCCTCCTCCAATAGTGTAAAAAAAGGTATTTACTGATTCGGCTAATGCTTTCTTGACGTCCGTTAGGCCATGCCCCCCTGCTTTCCAGTCCGGAAAAAAATTGGGACCCACCTGCAGACCACCCGTGCTCAAAACAGTAGTTTGGGGAGTAATAATCCCCTCTTGTAGAGCGGCGGAGGCGATTATTGGCTTAATTGTGGAGCCCGGAGGATATTGGCCCGACACCGCTCTCATAAACAGGGGTCGATTTGGATCATTAATTAGATTCTGAAAATTTTCCAGAGAAATCCCCTTAATAAATTCATTACTGTCGAATCCCGGTACGCTTACTAAAGCCAGCACTTCTCCATTTCGGGGATCAAGCGCTACTGCCGCTGCACCCGGGGAATTGGTGTTGGATACCATTTTTTTTAAACTCTGGTCCAGAACTTTTTGTAGTCCCAAATCAATAGCTAAGGTAATGTTTTGGCCTGATCGGGGGTCCTTACTGGCAATTAATTTCTTTTCCTTTCCCAATGAATCAACCTCTATTCTTTTTTTGCCATCTTCCCCTCTTAGTATTTTTTCGTATTGATATTCTAGCCCTGTTTTTCCAATCGTATCGGTTAATAGATAGTCCTGGTTTTCCGAGAGCTCCAGTTCTTCCACGGTTATTTTCCCAGTATAGCCGATTAAATGAGCGGTGGAATCAGGTTCCAAGTATTCTCGGCTGTCTTTAATGCTGAAATTAATGCCGGGAAATAGCCTTGTTTCTACCCGTAGCAAGAGAGCCTGATCATATTCGATGTATTCCTGAATCTCAATTGGTTCATAAGAATAAGTTGGTACCCCCTCTAATTTCTGTTCTATCTCCTCGGCGGAGATTTTGATTATTCTGGCGACCGTCCCGATAATATTTTTTCTTTCTCCTGGTTCTTCAGGAAGATCAGCAGGAATTATCGAAAGAGTAAAATTTGGAACATTCCTGGTAAGAAGGGTTTCATTGCGATCGTAAATTACCCCCCGCCGAGCTTTGATAGTCTGAATTCGGATTCGATTCCCTTCGGAGATTTCTCGATATTCCTTACCTTCCACTAGCTGGAACCAAAAGGTTCGAAAAAAGATTACTATTAGTCCAATTCCAATAATTCCCAATACTACTCTTGTTTTTTTGTAGTTAATGGACGGTTTTAAGGTAGCGGGATTGTATGGGGAGTCCGGTAAGTCATCACCTAGCTTTGAATCGCGACTGTAATTCGCTAGATTATTGTCTCTAATTTCATCTGTGTTACCATAGATTTCAAAAGGATTGAAACGTTTCATATTATTTTCCTTTTAAATCTAAAAACAGCTTCTGAAACTTATTAGTTATGAGCCGAGTAGCAAAAAATATGATTAGTGCGGCAAATCCATTAATAATGGTTTGCCATAATAGTCCGATCCACAACTCCCTCCCGTCCAGAAGATGAAGATTTGAGGTATTAAATAAGTAGAAAAGATAAGAAACAATCAATAGTAAAAGATTATAGATTACTGTACCCGCTATCGAAAGTAATAAAAAGGTGTAGAGAGAACGATTAGTTAAAAAATTATTAAACAAAAACATCAGAGCTATAGCCGTAACAATAATAATGACGGTAATCATTCCGAAAGGATAAGGGGAGAACAACTCACCAACGGCGCCGGTTATTAATGACCACCAGAGCAGCGGAATTTCCTCAAAATAAAATACAAGAAAAACAAGAAAAAGAATAAGAATATTTAAACGTGCAACGCTATCAGTCAGATTGATAAAACTAATCTGAATAATATTCAGTAATAAAATAATCAAAAAAAATGCAATGTGTCTCAACATTTGGGCTCAAGGAATAATTATTGATAAAACATCCAGTCTTTCGAGAGAAATCGGAGATTCAATAGTGGCGGTTTGGAAAAGTTCTTCTGTTTTTTTATCAATCTCGTTTATTTGGCCGATTACTAGACCGGAGGGGATATTTTCTTCTAGGCCAGAGGTTACCACGATTTGTCCTTTTGTTATTTCTTCAGACTGTGGGATAAGTTGCATTTCTAAAGCTAAACCCAATTTTCCGATAACTACCCCTGGACTGTTATTCTCGTTCTGAACTTGAGCTCCGACGGCACTACGAGAATCGGAAATAACCAACATTTGAGCGGTTGAATCCTCAACCTCAATGATTTTTCCTACTAAAATTCCATTAAGATAGATAACGGGATAACCAACCCGGATGTCGTCTTTTTTTCCTCTGTCTACTAAATAAACTTGAGTAGTAGTGTCAGAAGGCTTCCCAATAATTTGAGCAGATACCGCCTGGTAGTTCTTTGATACTAAAAAATTCAATTCTTGTTGTAATATCTCACTTTTACTGATCAAAGAATGCAATCTTGCGTTTTCAATCAACGCGTCACCTAACTTATCTTTCAATTCATTATTTTCTTTTTCCAACTCTTCCTTGGATAAATTACTTTGATTGGCAAAAATGTTCAATCCTAGCCGGTAAGTTACTTTTTCAATTGGTTTCACCAAATAAATTAAGACATTTTCTACTGGTTTAAGAATGCCAACCCAGTGCAAAAAAATCAGTAGCACTAAGGCTACAAGAATCGAAAGGTAGATATTTATTTTTGGGCTAAATATTTTTTGCCGCATTTACGTACCTGATTACTATTTCAGTCCATTTTCCTCGTGTGTTGATAAAACAAAGAGCTCCTTTACCGACTCAATATCTTCTAAAATAATCCCAGTTCCTCTTACTACGGCGGTAAGGGGGTCGTCGATAATATGGACTGGAATTTTAGTCTCTAAGGCAATTGCTTTATCAAGTCCTCTTAACAATGCTCCTCCGCCTGTTAAGACTACACCACGTTCAAAAATATCTGCCACTAGCTCTGGTGGTGTGACTTCAATGGTGGATTTGATATTCTCAATAAAAATTCGAAGGGTGCGAGAAATCGCCTCTTGAATTTGAGTAGAGGTAATTATCACTTCTTTCGGTAAGCCAGAAATAAGGTCGCGGCCTTTCATTTTAGTCTCTCTTATTTCTTTTTCCGGGAAGGCGGATCCTATCTCGATTTTAATTTGTTCAGCCGTTCTTTCTCCTAACAGAAGGTTAAATTTGTCCCGAGCATATTGAATAATATTACTATCCAGCTCATTTCCCGCAATTCTCAGCGACTTCCAGGTGACGACGCCACCTAGGGAGATTACCGCAATCTCGGTTGTACCCCCTCCAATATCAACTACCAAGTTACCAATGGAGGTTTGAATGGGCAATCGTGCTCCAATGGCCGCCGCCATTGGTTCTTCGATTAAAAACACCTGGCGAGCTCCTGCGTTCAGCGCCGCATCTTCTACCGCTTTTCTTTCCACTTCCGTTACTCCTATTGGGATTCCAATTACAATCCGTGGTCTTGGCAAGAGCGAGAAGGATTCCCGATGCACTTTTTCAATGAAATGCTTAAGCATTTTTTCAGTCACTTCGAAATCGGAAATCACGCCATCAGATAAGGGATGGCTTGCAGTAATGTGAGCTGGTGTTTTGCCAATCATATTTTTTGCATCATTACCAACGGCTAATATTTGATCAGTTCGGGTATTAATGGCAACAATCGATGGTTCGTTAATTACAATTCCTTTATCTTTAACATAAACCAGGGTATTGGAGGTACCCAGATCGATTCCTATATCTTGTGAAAATCGTCCGAATAAATTATCAAACATATGTTTACAGTTGGTAATATTCAGTAACCGTTTTGAGGATTTCATTTAGAGAAAGCAGTTGGAGTTTTTCATTATTTCTAAATTTCAACTCGATTTTGTCCTTAGTTTTCTCGCTAATTATCAAACGAATAGGAATGCCGATTAAATCAGCGTCTTTTAGCTTTACTCCGGCTGATTCCAGACGGTCATCATATAATACTTGAACTCCTTGTTTCTGTAAAGAATCATAGGTTTTTTCCGCTTCTTTCTTTACTTTAGGATGACTATCCAATAATAATAAATGAGCCTGATAAGGAGTTACCGTTTTAGGCCAAATAATACCGTTTTGATCGCTATTAATTTCTACTACGGTACCCATAACCCGGCCCAATCCGATGCCATAACAACCCATCACAATTGGCTTTTTTTGACCAGACTGATCAATATATTTTAGATCGAAGGCATCAGAGAATTTGGTTTTTAACGGAAAAATATTACCAACCTCAATTGCCTTTTTTTCTTTTAAGTTCTTACTTTTACATTGCAAACAACTATATTTTGCTTCTTCGATCAATTCTTTGTTTATGGCGATCTTACATTTTTCACACAAATAAATTTTGTCTTCTCCGGCCGGAGTAATAGTTTGAAATTCATGTGAATATTTTGAAAAAGTGCCACCAGAGGCAAAAGTTAAATAGGTTACTTCTCCGATTCCGACTCTTCTAAAAATATTCCGATAGGCGTTCTGTATAGCCGTATAATATTTTTCAAAATCAGCTTCATCTTTATGAAAGGAATACAAATCTTTCATTATGAACTCTCGACTCCTCAAAATTCCTGATTTGGCCCGTAATTCGTTTCTGAATTTAACTTGAATCTGATATAGGTAAAGGGGGAGGTCTTTATATGAACCAATGTGTTTTTTTACCAAGGGGACAATTACTTCTTCGTGGCTTTGTCCTAGTACTAATTTCTTTCCCGAAGCAGATTTAAGATGAAACAGCACATCGATCTTATCGCGCTTAGTTTTAATATAATTTTCCAAAGGATGAAGAGCAGGCATGTAAATTTCTTGACCGCCCACGGCGTTCATTTCTTCCCGGATAATTTGCTCAATCTTTTTTAAAACCTTAAAACCGAGGGGAAGATAGGTATAGACCCCCGCCATCAATTTATCGATAAAACGTCCTTGTACTAAAAATTTAGCATTTCGGCTAATTTCTTCGCGGGGAGGTGTTTTGCTTATTTTACTGAATAATTGTGATTGACGCATAGGTTAGCCAATTATATTTTTAAAAAATCCTAAAATACTTTCTTTGAATCGGGAAACATCCTTTACGCTCACCACAATCAAAAAGGCGATTATGATGAAAAATCCAGCGGTATGAATTAGCGACTCGATCCGCTGATTAAGCGCCTTACCTCTAATTTTTTCTACCAGCAGAAGTAATACCCTTCCCCCATCCAGTGCGGGAAAAGGAATAAAATTAAGAATTGCCAAATTAATTGATAAGAGCGCCGTAAATTGCAGAATATAAATAAATCCCAGTCGCGATATTTGCGAAGTTAATACAGCAATACCAATTGGACCGGCAATATCCGGCGGCACCGCCTGGGTAACAATCAAGTTTTTTATTAACTCATAGAAAGCAACTAAAATCTGCCAGGTTAGATAAAAAGCGGCTTTAATACCTTCCCAAATTGCCCGATACCAAGAGTAGGACACTAGTCCGGTTTCTACCAATCCTACCCCCATCTTCCCTACTCCTAATTCATCTACCTCGGCAAGGGTAATTTCTTTTTCGATTGTTTCCTTACCTCGCTGAATAGTTACTGATACAGTTTGACCCAATCGCTCTTTATTGTAGTTCTGCACTTCTTCCGCCGTAGTAAATTGCTGACCGTTAATTGATTTGATGGTGTCGCCTACTTTAATGTCAGCCGTCTCGGCTGGTGAACCGCTGGCTAGAGAAACTATCTGAATTTTGAGGTCGCGTATTCTATTTGTTTCAGAATCCCCGGAAACTACCGAAGGAAGACCAATATAGAACCCAATGCTTATTAAGATTGTGGCCAAAACAATATTCATAAGAACACCACTAGAAAGAATTAGCGATCTTTGCCAAATCTTTTTATGGGTAAAACTGTCTTTTTCTTCCTTTTGATCTCCTTGTTCACCCTTTATTTTAACAAAGCCACCAAGCGGCAACCAGTTGATAGAATAGACCGTTCCGCCTTTTAGATTTTCTTGCTCGTTTGGTAAATGGTTGCCTAGAAAGAAATGCCACTTTTTCGTCATCTTTATCTCGTCTATTTCCTGGATTTTATCGCTCACCGTTTCTTTAATTACCTCTGTATCCCCATTTACTTTATAATCGGTTAGGGTTAATTCTATTTTCTCTTCCTCCGCTAATTTTTCTAATTTTTGGCCAGAAAAGCGTTGAAAACCAAAAAGCCGTGGCGGGAAACCAAAACCAAATTCTTCCACTTTTACCCCCAATCTTTTAGCCGCCACAAAATGGCCTAATTCATGTACAAAAATTACTAGTCCTAAGACAATTATTAATGTAATAATAGCCGAAATCATTTATTTTAAACGGTTAGTATCTCTTTTTCTTTTTTTTCGAAGGTTTCTGCGATTTTATCCATCACAGCATCAACCTGTTTTTGAATGTCCTTTTGAAAAGCAAAAAATTCGTCTTCCGAAATCGAACCTTCTTTTTCTTGATTTTTCATTTCTTTTAAAACATTCTCTCTGATATTTCTTATCGCTATTTTTGTTTCCTCGACTCTCTCATTTACTATTTTGATCAGTTCTTTTCTTTTTTCTTCCGTAAGTGGTGGAATCTTTATTCGAATTTGCTGTCCCTCATTTACTGGCTGGATACCAAGATCTGATTTTTGAATTGCCTTTTCAACGTCTTTTAAGATTGATTTATCCCAGGGCTGAATTAATAAGCAAGTAGAATCAGGTGCTGTTATGGTAGCTAACTGAACTAAGGGCGATTCGGTGCCATAGCACAGCACCTTTATGTTTTCTACTAAGGTTGGAGTAGCCCTTCCTGTTCTGATTTGAGATAAATTTGATTTAAGGTGTTCCAACGCCTTTTCTGATTTTAATTTGAAGTCCTCTAGGTTTATCATGGGGATTAGTTAATTATTATTTCTTCTTAGCAATGAAAGTACCGGCATATAAGATTTGCGGATTATCAGGATTGATCTCTAAGACGGTGATTGTTCTGTTAGAAGGGAAAGTTTCAATCGTTTTCCAGGTAGCGCCATTGTCCGTTGTTTTATGAATTATTTTTCCGATCGTAAACCATAGTTCCGAATAGTTATCAGGATTAACCGCCACTGTTTTTATTGGTACCGAACCAAAAGGAAATAAGGTGGTGATTGGCTCCCAGCTGGAGCCGCCATCGTTACTTTTTAGAAGCCCATAATTAGTGGCCAGATAAATCACAGAAGGATCTTTTGAGGTAAAATAAAACCAATTGATATTTTTAGCTCCATTGTAATGCTCTAGGTCAGTATTTAGTGATTCCCAGTTTTTTCCTCCATTAGTTGAGCGATAGAGTCCTTGACCACTAGTGACGGCGTATACAATTCTAGTGTCAGTAGGATTAAAATAAAGTTTCTTAACTTCGTATTTGATTGTATTTAAAGCGGTCCAGGTTTCTCCATAATCTGTGCTTTGAATTATTTCACCAGCCGAAGTGGAAGCAAGAATCATTGAAGGATTATAGTAATCAATGTTTACCGATGTTATCTTTTTGTTTCTCGGCTCCAGGTAAATTGTTTCCCAATTTTGGCCGTCATTTTCCGTTTTTAAGATACTTGCACCCGTAGCGGTATAAACAGTATTGGGAGTTTGGGGATCAATACTGATTGTAGTAAAAGAACCAGAATTTAATCCGTAATTTTCCCATTGTTCCCCACTATTTAGAGATCGATAGATGCCATCTTCTAGCGTGCCAAGATAGATTATTTCTTTATTCTCAGGGTGAAAAACTATCGTACCAACGTTAACATTATTGATGGCGATTATTTTCTTTTTTTCTTTTCTAACAAATACTTTTTGAGCCCAAGTTTCACCATTATCATCTGAGCGGAACACCCCACCATCCACCGATTTGGATGTTCCAATAGTAATGCATCCCGCTCCAACAAGCGAAAGGGAAATTACCAACGTGATCAGTAAAAGATAAGTTTTACGCATAAAATTATAAATTAATAAGATAATTTTCTAAGGCCAAACGGGGATTGACATTATTACTTAGCAAATTTTGCAAAGCAATTAATCCGTTAATTTTTTTTAAGAGCTCTGAATTAGTATGCGATCGTGCCAATTTTTTTAATTCGTCAGAATATTCCAAATGAATCACTTGATCCAGTTTATTTTCCTTATATAAGAGAATATCCCTAATGATTGTAAGCCAGACGTCTGATATTTCAGTAACGTGACTGACCCGATCGAGATGACTATTTGTTCCTAAGTATTTTTGAATAAAGGAGAATCGATAACAGAATTCTTCCTTAAATACTCTAAAAAAGTCATCCGTCTGTTCTTCATATTTTTCAAAAAGGATAGGATGTTCAAAATAATCAATTGCTCTTCCTGGTCGGCCAAGCGCGGTCGCAGTGATTTTAAGAGCGATTTTTCTTGAACAACTCCTTTGTTCAAGATATTCGAGAATTTTAGCTCGACTGACTGACTGAAATTGCAATATTTGACAACGCGAAACAATCGTAGGAAGAAGAAGATTAGGGAATTGAGTAACTAATATTATTATTGATTTGCCAGCTGGCTCCTCCAGCATCTTAAGTAGGGCATTTGCTCCTCCCTCACTTAAATCAGCTGCGTCATCAATAATCCCAATCTTAATGCCGCCCAATAACGAAGTGGTGTTGAATTCATGTTGAAAAGAACGGATTGCCTCTATGGAAATATTTTTCTTCCCTCTTTCTTTACTAAGTACTAAAAAATCCGGGTGAATTCTTTTTTCAAATTGCTGACACATAGCACATCTTCCACAGGGTATAGAATTTGTTTTAGAATCTTGACAGAGAATAGTTTTTCCAAGGATCTCAGCGACAAGACGTTTTCCCACTTGACGAGGACCACTAAATAAATAGGCATTGGCAAGTTTATTCAAAATAATATTTTTTTTTAAAAAATTTACTATTCTTTCATTACCAATTACTGGCCACTTATATTTTGAGATGCTCTTGATCATAGTAACTTCCTAACTCAAAATTATCTCCATTTGAGAATGTTTTAATGGTATCATATGTCTGTTTATCATTCAAGGCGAGTAGGTTTACTCAATTTGCGCCCGCACTTTCGGCTACGGTCTTTTTAGTACCATCATGGTTTGCCGAGCAGTATTTTCCCAACTGTATTTTTTAATCCGTTCATAACCTAATGCGATCAGTTTTTTTCGTAATTCTTGATTTTCTAAGATACTATTTACTCCCGTGGCAATAGCTTGAGGATTATTGGGATTGATCAATAGAGCGGCGTTGCCTAATACCTCGGGAATAGAGGCAGAATTGGCAGCTACTACTGGCACTCCGCTGGCCATTGCCTCCAACGGTGGTATTCCAAATCCTTCATAGAAAGAGGGAAAAACAAATACTGTTGCCGATTTCAATAATATAATTCTTTCTTCTTCACTAACCCAGCCGGGTCGGATTACTCTAGTTTCAAGATTATACCGTTCAATGGTTTTTAGTATTTGATTGAAATTGTATCCCGGTTTTCCCAGAAGCACTAATTGACCGGCAAAATGATATTTCTCTATTAAGATCTGGAAAGATTCGATAAGACCCAGAGTATTCTTTTTTTCTTCTAATCTCCCAATGGATAAAAAATATGGCTTAATGATATTATATTTACTTAAAGTATTGTTAATTGACTCGGCTGAAACCTTTGTTTTTAGGCGCTCCTGATTATAAGCGAGCGGGATGACTGTAATTTTGTCTCTCTTTACTCGATTGTAGATATTTAATATTTCTTGTTTTGTGAAATTTGAGATGGTCAACACTTTACGGGCATGTTTTAAAGCATAACGGGCAGAAAAACGATGGTAATCATACTCATTGCTACCGTATTTGCCAAGGGTTAAAATGCGTACCATTAGATTAATAATTTGCTTCAACTGACTGGTCTGACAACCAATTGTATCTTTTGAATAAAGCTCTTGGAATCTTTCGAATCCGACATCATGCAAGGTAGTCACGGTGTTTTTAGGATGAACAAAAGGAATAGTATGTGCAGGCACAAAAAGCAAATCGGGTTTCTTGAAAATCATTTCCCAGGAAAGTCTAATTTGGGTCCATAGATATTTAGGTGGCCAGCTTAAGACCTTGTTCTTAAAATTGGATGGTAAAATTGCAAGATCGTCTCGAAGTGGCTCTTTGGTATATAAAATTAACTGATCGTTAGGATCAGCTATCTTTTTAAATTCCTGGATCAGATAATAGGCATACCATTCTGTTCCTGTTTTTTTTACTTCATTCGCTCTTGAAGCGTCAATTCCTATAATCATGTTGATTGATGATTTGTAAGTTATCAATCATTTAGTTTCTAAAATACTCCGCTTGTAAGATTCCAAGTTTTCCAAAGCGATGCCAGTACCTTTTGCTACCGAAAGTAATGGATCATCGGCAACATAGGCCGGTACCCCCGTTGCTTTAGTTAGTAGCTTATCAACATTCCTTAAAAGTCCACTGCCGCCAGTAATTACCATTCCCTTGTCGATGATATCCGCCGACAATTCCGGCGGAGTATCCTGCAGAACGTCCTTTACGGCTAAGATAATACCCCTTAATTCTTCTTGGATAGCCTCAGTAACATCGTCACTACTGGCGGTTATGGTGCGGGGTAAACCAGATACCATGTCGCGTCCCCTGATATCAAGGATCATCTTTTCTGCTAATGGCAAAGCAGAACCGATTGATATCTTTAAATCTTCCGCTGTCTTTTCGCCAATTGCTAAACTGTATTTTCTTCTTACATATTCTGATATGGCGAAATCAAAACGACTGCCGCCAATTCGAACGGAAGTATTAGTGACTATGCCCCCTAATGAGATTACCGCTACCTCAGTGGTACCACCACCAATGTCAATGATCATATGCCCGGATGCCGATCCAATTGGGATATTGGCCCCAATGGCAGCGGCAATTGGCTCTTTAATAATATAGGCTGCTTTGGCTCCCGCTTGAAGCGTAGCATCGATTACCGCTCTTCTTTCGGTAGAAGTGATTCCAGCCGGTACCGCAATCATTACCTCGGGTCGGAAAAGACGAACCCCACCTAAAGCCTTGTTAATAAAATAACGGAGCATACTTTCCGTGGTCTTGTAATCGGCAATTACGCCGTCTTTGAGCGGTCGCGAAGCGACAATTGTTTCTGGTGTGCGACCCAGCATTTCGTTAGCTTCATTCCCTACGGCCAGTACTTTTTTATCGGTAATAGAAACAGCGACTACCGAAGGTTCGTTTATCACAATCCCCCGCTTTGGCACATAGACTAGAGTGTTAGCGGTTCCTAAATCGATTCCAATTTTATTGGTCATTTTATAAACTATCTATTTAAAGCTGAGGGAAAATTCTCTATCTTCTAATAAATCTGTATTCAAGATTATTTTATTTTGCTCTTCTTGTGCGGCCTTGTCAATAGAGGAAAAGGAAGATATTTTGTCATTGAATTCTAAAACAAGATTAAATTGATAAGCAGGAGTACCGGCTTGTTTTTGAGCATAAAGAGCATAGCTTTTATTCCTAACTTGTTCAGCAATGTACGTTGGAAGTTGGTAGGTAAAAGACAAGTCACCTTGGGTTTGGGGTTCAATGGAAATAAAGGCTCCGAAACAGGTTTTTCCATACTCGTCGATTACCTCTACTTCGCCCGGCCGTCCACCATGTAGTTTGTCGTTTTCCATAGCCCCTTGGGATTCGATTAATTTGCTTCCCTGGGGAACATAGACTCTAGTGTAGGTGCGGTAACGAGTAGATTTCCAATTAAATGTTCCTTGGTTATCATAATGAATGTTTAGTTTAGCAATCAGTTCGCCCGCCTCGTTTTGAGTCAGGGTATAGCTGATCGTTCTAATTACGCCCGGATCACTTTTTAAACTGGCCATATTGGCATCGAATACCGCAAAGTAATCACTGGTTGTTGTTTTGATTTCTCCTCCCCATCCTTCTTCTAAAATCAAATTTTCCAGATTCTCATCTTTGAGATAAATAAGAATCCGCTTGGCTTTAATGTCAGCTTGAAAAGTTTTCCACAAATCTGGCCATTTTTCTGAGGGTAAACTTAGAATTTCATCCAATAGCTTCGAGGCCAAAACGCCAATCACCTCTTTTCTTTCTGCATCGGAGATCCCTTGGCGGTAGAATCCTTGCTCCACTTGGTATTGAAGGGTGTCTACAAAATTATCTGAGTTAAACTTTATTCCATTTACTTCTATTTCACCGGTTAATCCCAAAAGCGATTGAATAAAAGTGGGAGTAACTGCAATTACCCCATTAAAATTTTCCTCCCCACCGCCCTCTTGATGGTAGAACCATTCGGCTTTTTGAGCGGCGATGGGAAAATCAGGAGACCAGTTTGAATCCCTCATAAACCACTTGGTGGCATTGAGATATTTTTGAAGCGGCCAGGGAGGAGTTTCAATTAGCACGTCTTTTACCTTATTATCAAGATTATAGATGTTGTCCGTGGTGAATAAAGTAATCGAGCCATCTTTTAGTTTTAGTATTCCATAAGTACCAATAAATCCGCCGGTGGGTCTCATTTCGGTGTTGTTTTGTAGTAGAAAAAGATAGGTTTTTTCCTGAGGGTAGCCAACGATTTGGGGCAGTGCTTCAGCGGCTGGAATGGCCAGTTCTAGGGAATCACTAATGGGAGGCAGCTGTTCTTTTAATTGTTCAACGGTGTTTTTAATCGGACCCAGTAGTCCTTTTTGGGAAATTTCGCTGATGGCCTGAACAGCTAAATCGATTTCCGCTTTTACCCCTTGAAGCTGGGGCGGTGACTCATATATTTTTTCTAAAATCAGCCTTGTTTCTTCCGGGGAAATTTCCGCTAAGCTGGCTGAACCGTCTTTTTTTAAGGGAGAAAAAATAGTTTCTCCTACGTCTGCTAACTCCTGAAACCCCGAGCTTAATTGAATGCCAGCAATTAAAATATTTTCGACCGCTGATACCTGATGACCAATTAAGGGAATAAACTTAAATATTCGAAACTTGCCAAATTCCGTCTTCGCTTTCGAAAATTTTTCATTTGCTGTTCCCAGCGCCTTTTTTGCTCCGCTAAAGTCTTGAGCGCCAATTGCTCCTTGGGCTTTTAGGAAGTCATCTTTTCCGGAAAGGGCGCTGCGATACACTTCTTTTCCGGAGGGATAATAATAGATAAATAGTAAAAATAAAACGGCAAGGATTATTCCAAAAGCAATCAACCATTTTTTTAACTGATGTTTTCTAACGCTTTTTTCCTTTACGTTATTAATAAAAACTCCGGTCCGTTTTTTTTCAGAAGTAACTGAGGTCATTAGTGTTTAGACGTTAATTTTAATTTTTCAGGAAAAGGATTTGGCTTTCCTTTAAATTTTTTTTTGTAGTGATTAAAATCCCCGATATGAATGCGAGTAACATAACTGAATATTCCTCCAATTCCCGGATTATTTGCCGATTCTCGGTGATGGTAATGAACTAAAGAGACATCAGCAACATAATGTACTTCTAATCCTTTTTCCCAAAACCGCCGGCACCAGTCAGTATCCCCGATATATAAGAAATATTTTTCATCTAAAAGTCCCACAGTATGGATTGTTTCCTTCCGGAATATTAAACAGGCTCCAAATAGCCACTCTACCAGAGAATCGGTATTATGGTCAAAATCAAGCATCAAATAATGGGCCAAGTATTTTCGGCCCCAAGTTGTTTTTCCCAGAGGAGTCCTGCGGAAAAAAGGCATTTTCCAATCAGGGAATCGCAAGCAGGAATTTTGAATGGTGCCGTTGGCATTTAGTAATTTCGGTCCAGCAATTCCTACCCGAGGATTATTTTCTAGGTAGGATACTAATTTCTCCAAAGATCCAGGCACAATAACAACGTCAGGATTCATTAGTAATACATGTTTTCCTTGTGCTTCTTTAATTCCGGCGTTATTGCCCGCGCTAAAACCTCTATTCTTAGCTAATTCAATAAATTTAACGTTTTTAAACTCTTCTTTTAATTTTACTACTCCTCCGGTCGGAGAGGCGTTATCGACCACAATTATCTCGTATCCTATATTAGGATTAGATTGAATAATGTTTTTTAGGCAATAGCGCATAAGTCCTTCCGCCTTGTAGTTTAAAATAATGATTGAGAGAGTCATTTGATAACTACTTAAACCACTTTTTTAAATCCTGATTTTTAATTGATTTAATTTGTTTTATTCTTTTTCGCTTCTGGGACATTTTAGGAATCTGCTTTACTATTTCCGGTAGCGCTTTTCGGGTATTCGGTTCTTTAAAAAGTAGATAAATTATTTTTTTTAACTCATACCACCAAATAACCGGGTGAAAAAAAATTCTTAGGTACCCCTCGTTTTTAATCAGCATCCAAAGGTGATTCCGATAAGAAAGATAGTTAGCAAGCGCTGTTTTTCCCCAACGGTTAGTTATTGTTCCTTTATCGGACAAATCTGTTTTTCGCGCCACTGCCCGCCGGTGATAAGCTCTAGCGGAGGGGTTATAAACCGATTGATATCCCGCGAGCTTTAATCGCCAGGCGAGGTCGACATCTTCTTTGTAGGCAAAAAAGTCTTCGTCAAAATATTCACCATTTACCGCTACTCTTTCTAAGGCTGATTTACTGTATAAAACCAATGCTCCAGAAATCCCGAAAACTTCCTCACAACGATCATATTGTCCCCGATCTTGCTCGTTTTCTCCGCGATCGATCGCTCTTCGGTTTTTGAAAATTACTATTCCGGTTGAGTCAATCGTATCAGAATCAGTCAGTGTCTTCAAGTTTTCAGGAAATCGAAGTAGTTTTCCTCCCGCCGACCCAATTTTATCATTAGATTGAGCCGTTTTTAAAATTTCTGATAAGAACTCCGGCTCTAGAATAATGTCGGGATTGCAAATTAGCAAATAAGGAGTACTGGCCAGTTTTATCGCCTGATTGTTAGCTTTGGCGAATCCGGTATTTTCCGCATTTTGCCAGACCCTAAATTGGGGGTAGTTTTCCTTAATAAATTCAACTGTTCCATCAGAAGAATTATTATCAACAATAATTACCTGGTAATCCTTAAAAGACTGTTTTTGAAATGATTCAAAAAGCGCAGGCAAAAATCCTTTACTGTTCCAGGTAACAACGATAATAGTAATTTCTTTATTATGGTTTACTTGATTCACTGTTATTAATAGATGAGGTTATTTCGTTACGATGATTAATTTCGGGAGGGTCCTTACCCAACATATTCAGTACCGCCGTAACCAGCAATATATATCCAATTCCTAAGGGATGATTAAGATAAGGGGTGGTAAAATTAATAACCACTATAGTGAATAGACCAATTAATAGTCCTAAGATAATTGCTTGGATTGTGGAATTTTCCTTAAAACTAGCAAGGACCGTCCAGCCCCGACGGAAAATTTTAAAAATAAGAAATAAATAAGCGATCAAACCTAGTAATCCTAACTTAACCCAAATATCGAGGTAGCCCCATTCAAAAGCATAGGTCGTGTACATTCCATCAGGATGAATTGATAAAAAACGAGGGTCGTCAGTTTTATAGGTGATGGTGGTGCCAAAGCCTGAACCAATAATGACATTTTCTTTTATTTTATTCGACAAGGGAGGTAAAAGCTTGAATCTGCTGGTAGCGCCGGCTTCTTCGGTGACGCCGGTGGTCCGTTCTTCAATCAGTCCTCCGGTAAACTGCGAAGGGCTTGGCCAAGGAAACTTGATGATTGCCAAAGTCAGCAGGTAGACCGCGGCAAAAGAAAACAACAGACAGGTAGAAACGGCAAACACCCGCTTCATCGAAAGCTTCAGAATAAAGAAAGTAATGTGGTAAAGAGCCACTAAGCCGGCTAAGCCTCCTAACCACAAACTACGGGAGTAACTGACAAACACGACTAACGCTGATAATAGTCCCAAAAACCAGTAAAAATAATAATCCCTCTTAGAAAATTCTTTTCTTTTTACATTAATCATCAAAAATGCGATAAAGAAAAATATAATGATAGCGAAGATGTGACTTTGAAAAAATATCCGATAGAAATTATTGGGCATTTTAGTAATTTCCCCTACCCCGGTGAGTCTTATCCATTGGTATAAACTGGTTAAAAGAAATTCAATCTGGTGGGAAAAAACAAAAAGGATAAATACGGTTTTTAAAATCATTGCCAAAGCGGAGGCCAGCATAACCTGAAAAGCTTTTTGCACTTTTTCCCACGAATTCAATGCTTCGATAAAGACAAAGATTAGTCCAAAGAATAACCATCCGTTAAAATCAAAAAAAGTATTATCAAAAGAATTATGGTTTATGATCCCCCTTAAAATTCCCCAGGCTAAAAAAATAAAAAGCAGTAGGTATCCTCCTAAAAGCGGAAACTTAACTTTTGTAATATTCTTATTTTTAATCAGTTTAAGAAGCCAAACGCCCAGCACAACCAAATACAGACCTAAACGAATAGAAATAGAAATTTCAGAAAATTCGTAGGAAAAAAGGTAACCTTTTGATCCGATAATCAACTCTGCTAGAATCAAAAATAGGCCATACTCCAGCTTCCAAAGGGAAAGAATTAAAGCAGAGAATAAAATGATAAAAAAACCAATTGTGTTGCAGCTGGGATAGAAATACGCTAAATAAGAAAAGGCCTCTACTACAGCAATGGCTAAAACTGTGTAAAAAAACAACTTACCAAATAATTTTAACTTAGTCATCTTATTCCTCGGAGCTTTTAATTGATTCAAGTAATTCCACTAAAAAGGCCGAGAACATGCTGAGCGGATAGAAAACTAAAAGTATCGCATATTCCCACTTGGAGCAATGCTTTCGGAAATAGTGAAAAAGACTTCGATTAAAAAGATATTGTTCTTTTGTGGCTTTCACTTTTTTGAAACTCTGGCCTTGTTTATGCATTATTTCACAGCTGGAATTATAAACGATCGGCCAATTTTTTTGTTGGGCGCGCTTACAAAAATCAACTTCCTCAAACCAGATCCAAAAATCTTCATCAAAAGGACCCACGCTTTCTAGACATTGTTTCCGAATCATAAAAAAAGCGCCCATTACCTGGTCGACATTTTGAGTTTTTTGGTAGTTAAAATCTTTAGCAAAATAGCGCTTCAGCGAATCTAAATTAGGAAAAAAATGGTGCAGCTTAGTTAAAATGACAATTTGAGAAAAAAGATCAGGAAATCTTCTTACTGATTTTTGAGGTGACCCATCAGGATTAATAATCTTGCAGCCTAATACGCCTATTTTCTTATTCTGGTCCAGGTAGTTCAACGCTTCTGCTAAAGTGCGCCGCTTAACCTCGGTGTCGGGATTCAATAAAAGTAAATAGCGACCGCTCGCTTGCTCGATGGCCTGATTATTTGCTTTGGCAAACCCATTGTTCTGCTCATTGACGATTAGTTTAACATTTGGAAACTCTTTTTTTATCATTTGGGGAGTTCCGTCCCAGGAGGCATTGTCCACAATAAAAACTTCAAATTTGAAGTTTTTTTCACTCTGGTCAATTGATTTTAAGCAGTTCCGCAGATCCTCCTTAGAGTTCCAACTGACAATGATAATAGATAGGTCAACTTTATCTTTCATAGCCTGTATTCTACTTCAAATTAGAGGTTTTGGCAAAGCTTTAAGTAGTTGATTTGAGCCAATTTAAAAAGCCATTTTGTCGAAAACAACATGGCTAATAAGAATTTATTTGTTAGTTTGAAAAATATGACGGATTATCTCCTCTACTTTTATTTCATCAATCAAAATGTCATCGACCGGAAAAGCAGTTAATATTCTGACTGCATTTTCCTTCACATTTTGATCAGGTATTTTAAGCACCACCCTTCTTTTATCAAATTCCACAATTTCGCCAAGCAATGTCAATTGATCTACGGCGATATCATTTTTAAATGTTATTGTCACAATCTTGTGGGTGGCGTACTGGTCAATTAATCTTTGGATGTCTCCGTCATAGATAATTCCGCCTTTATTAATAATAATCACTCTTTGGCAGAGCTGCACGACATCCTCCATGTAATGTGAGGTCAAGAGAATTGTTGTTTTTCTTTCTTTGTTATATTTTTTAATGAATTCTCGGATTTTTTGTTGCGATACGACATCAAGGCCGATCGTTGGCTCATCTAAAAACAAAACTTTTGGGTTATGAAGCAGTGCCGCTACCAATTCACATTTCATTCTTTGACCAAGAGATAGCTTTCGAACCTGAACGTTTAAAATATCACTAATATCCAGCAAATTAGAGAAGTAATCTATTGTCTTTTTAAACTGATCATTTGGTACCTCGTAAATCTCCTTGTTTAAGCTAAAACTTTCCATCGCAGGCAGATCCCACCAGAGCTGATTTTTTTGGCCCATGACAATAGCAAACTGTTTTTGATATTCCTTCTGCCGTTGCCAAGGCGTGTAATCAAGCACCTTGGCGTCTCCTTCGCTAGGATACAGGATCCCAGAGAGCATTTTTAAGGTGGTAGTTTTCCCTGCTCCATTCGGTCCCAAAAATCCCACTAATTCCCCTTCTTCCACCGAGAAAGAAATTGATTTTACTGCTTCAGTAATTAATTTTTCTCTCTGAAACAAACTTTTAAATGCACCAAAAAGTCCCGGTACTTTTTTATAATACTCAAAGTTTTTAGATAAATTTTTTACTGATATAGCAATCATTAACTTGAAGCGGAGGAATAATGTTTTAACGCATAATTCCAGACCTTTTTACTAATTAAAGTCAGAATAAACGTGAAAACCACAAGATAAACATAATAGGGCCAATTAGTAGTTCCTAAAAACGCTTTACTGGGAACCGTGGCAATAGTTGCAATAGGAAATACGTAAAGGAATAAAAATGAAAATGCTCCTTTAAACACATCGGTCGGAAAACGCCCTGTTCTAATTATATCCTCAAAAAATCGACCAAGGCCGGTAGCATTAATAGTCCAAAAAGCGCTGGAGGCAAAAATAACCAAGAGGCTAAATAGAAAAATTAATCCAAATCCAAGAAGTATAAGATATAATATAAAAGACAAAAACGAGAAAGCGCTCGCATAATGAGTGAAATAATAATACCACAAAAATATTACCAAAGACGAACTAGTTAAGTCCATTAAGTCAATAATCCTAAAGCTGGAATAAAATAGTGGGTTCAAAGGCTTGGTTAATAAGAAATCAAAATCACCTTTTTTAAGTAAATCGGGAAGGTAGTAGGACAAGTTACGATGAAAAGTGGTAAGAATGGTTGATTCAACGGTCAAATAAGTTATCGCCAGTAAAAAAACATCCTTGTATTCCCAGCCGGCTAAGAGCGGGGTATTAAAATAGGGGTCTTGCCTAGAAGATTTTAGCTTCTAAAGACAATTTTGTTCGTTAAATTATATAAATCTTTACCTCGGTTGTTGAACCTGAATTCCGCTTCTTTCAAGTAAAGGTAAAATTTCTTCCTAGGTAT
>Ga0210051_1000671_pt1 | contig 32508 bp, 30 predicted proteins | sample CryGey092014_all_FD_185464 | JGI IMG/M metagenome (GOLD analysis project Ga0210051, IMG submission 185464) | Groundwater microbial communities from aquifer - Crystal Geyser CG23_combo_of_CG06-09_8/20/14_all (SPAdes) (version 2) | ecosystem: Environmental > Aquatic > Deep subsurface > Groundwater...
CAGATTGAAGACATCCAGAGACGACGAAATGCCGAAACGCTGGGCGGTCAGCATTTCCTTGCCGATGGCAAGGATTTTATCCGCCATTGTACAGATCATGATAACAGCGCTGGCTCTGCCAATTTGACCGGCGAGACTTTTTGATTTACTCATAGGCTTCAGTTGCGATTTATTTTCCCTGCTTTGATTTTTTTATCGATGATGCCGCTGTGTTCCAGTCCTTCAAAAACCATAGCGGCAACGAGGTCAAAGGCGATATCCCGGTAATGAACATCATCAAAGAAATATTCCCGTGTTTTTGGTATCCTGCTTTCCAGATCGATCAAATGGGCCTGACGCTTGCCTGAAATGTTTCGCATCGTTCTGTTGTATGCTTCCATGCCCAGACGGGCGCTGTCGACACTCCATTGATAACGGGGGCCTATGGCTTCAAAATTGACCATATCGAGGGCTGCGATTTCCAAAAAGGTCATCTGCTTCTTGAAGAGATTGGGCTGGGTCATCAGCACGACATCCGTTTTATCCAGCCTGGCCAGATCAATCAGGGTATTCAGATTTCGTTCATAAGCAACAATCCCTTGAAATTGCTGTTGATTGATCTGTTCCCGGGGATGATGATACCAGAAGCTGCGAAACTTGGAATAAAGGGATTCCTCAAATGTTTTCCGGGTCATGATCCCTTTCATCGGGCCGTAGAAGTGGCCGTAGTCTCCGCGGAAAGGTTTGAAACTGAGATAACTGAAATCGGCGTTGTGCAACAAGTCGTTGATCGCTTCCATGACAATGATGATATCGGGTCGATACTGCCGGAGGTTCGTTTCGTAATTGATCAGCATATGAAGGGTCGTGTACCACTGACGGCCCATATTGGAAACACGGATTTTTCGGGTTGGATACCGCTCGTTCAGTTTTTCCTCCAGGCGGTCCGGCCAGCCTTTTCCCATGCTATCTTTGAATTCCGTTGTAGACCCCCCCAAGCACATAATGATGATCGCCTCTTCCGGGAAGTCGTTGTTACGGATATTCACATCACGGGGCGCAAGCTGCAGATAGGGATGGTATTCGGAAATTTTTTCTCCGATACCGGAAGAACGGTAATAAAAAAAGGAAGCCACGGGATAGGCGATCCCCATACACAAAACGGTAGAAATGGCCATCAACAGAATGTTGGCAGGAGAAATCTTTTCGGTTTTCACCCCATGATACAGAAGCATGAAGCCGACGACCGCAATGGGGATTCCAACGCGCGCGCCCCAGAAAATGACCGCAAAAGAGACGCGCCCCATGGCCCGGGAGGCATAGGGGTCCGGGAAAAAAAATCCTGCATAGAAAAATCCTGCGGCAATCAGGCCGACGGAGATAATCAGTTGTTCCACCCACGAATATCGGCGTTTATGGTGATTCATTTTTTACATCTCACAGGAATCCGGTTTGGGGATCACGGAAAAATCGGGGGTTTTTATCCATCCGATTCTTCTCAGCGCAGGGATCAGGATTTTTTCACCCAGGGTCTCGATCATCGCCGACGGACTCGAGGGGCTGGCCACTTTCAGGAGCAGGTGCATGTCCCGGAATCTTCCCCACTTGTATTTATAGGCATCCCCATCCCGCTGAAAATCGATGACAAAGGTCTTATCCCGATCCAGCAACCATTGGATCACATGCCAGGACAAAAGCGTTCCAGGTGAATACCCGGCATAATCCTGTGAGTACGCTGTTTTCAAAATACCGGCATATGCGCCGTGGACCACACAATAGGCCGTGGCAATCGGTATGTACCCTTCCGAAGCGTACTGGGTGGCGTCACCTTTACAGACGGGCAGGAATTCATCATCCGATCGTTCCGGTGCTCCGGGCTTGAAATAGAGTGTAAACAGGCGTAATTTCCCCTTGGGCAGCAAATAGGATGCAAGATTACGGTGAAACAGCGGATCGCATTCAGCCTCTTTCCAACTGCAGCGATAAATATCTTCATAATGATCCATCGCGGCAGACAAGGGCTGCGCAGGATTGCAGGTCAGAAGAATCTTGGCTTTTCCCTCACGGTTCAAACGGCTCAGGTACCTTCGGATATGATGCCTGAACTTTCCTTTTCGGCTGTTCCAGTAATCTTCAGCGCATTGTCCAGGCTCAACATTGACGATGATGTTAGCATACTGTTCGACTTTTCGCGTAATGACAGCCTTTTTCTCAAACGTCCGCTCCAGGGACGAAAGCAACGGATCCCTTGATGGCAAGCCTTCAAGATAGGCAATGTCCCATAGCTTTCGTTTGGACAGCATAAAATTGACCGCCGCAGTGGCGACCGCTGTCTCTTTCCCTTTCAGGACCATGCCGCCACGAGAGGCGGAATAGATATTGCCAATGAATTCAAGGCTGTTGTGGATTATAAACCGTGGTTTTTTTTTGACGATCCAGCAGGGAAGAATGGCGACAATGCCGCACTCGTCCCTGATGCAGAGGATGAACAGGGAACAATAGGGTGCGGCGCCAAAACGACAAACAGCCTCATACCAGTCAAAGCTGTAATAGAAATTATCTTCTCCGTTGACAGATCGTATCCTTTCCCAATCCTGGCGCAACGACAAAAAGTCTTCCATTGAGGTGATCATCGTTACATTCAAGGTTCGCTACCTCCTCGCACCAGAAGTCAATAGGTCGGAATTTCTTACCCGACACAATCATCCTCATTTCCCAACCGTAACTTCAAATTCCGCTCTTCTGTTTATGGCGCGGCCTTCCTTGGTCTTGTTGTCTGCAATGGGTTTTTGCTCACCATATCCCACCACTCGGATCCGCGAAGAGGTTATTCCCTTTTCAATTAGATACTTACGTACTGCGTTTGCCCTTCTTTCCGACAACCTCTGGTTGTATTGGTCCGAACCTATGGCGTCGGTATGCCCTTCAACGGTGACGGGCGATGATGGATTTGCACTCAAATAAGCCACATGCTGATCCAGATCCGGAACATAAAGCTTCTTGATATTATACCTGTCAAAATCAAAATGAACGATCGGCAGACGGATCCTTTCCGCAGCCTTTTTCTCTTTTGCGGCAGCCGGTTCTTTTCCTGCGGTCGGTAAATGGACAACGGAATTTTTCGGCCGGGATGTGTAAAGGACGGTTGCATAAAGCTGCATGTTCTGATCCAGCCAGAAGGCGATCCCGTCTTCATCCAAAACGTACTTGTATTTCATCGGCTTTCCGCCGTTGTAAAACATATACAGTTTTTTCTCTCCAGGATATTGAAGGGGAAATTCTCCTTTTTCCTTGCCGGTGGGGTCCGTTTTATTCTCGGTTTCAGTCGTCGCCCTGGTCTGAATGATCGGGGAGGGCTGATAATTGAGTGTGACCACATCGACAGCCGCGCCGAACTCTTTTTCAATATCTACAAGCTGAATGCCCCTGGATGGCTGTTTATTGCCTACCGATCCCTTAAAGCCCCTGGCAAGATAGATCTGTTCAACCTGATCGTTCTGATTGATAAAAATGCTTAGTCCCATGGATTCATATTGCAGGCACAGTCCTTCGCTCTTGATAATATCCGGAGTGCCCAGTGTTTCAATGACCTCTTTGCGCGGCATGTCCAAACTGATCAGGCGCAAGGTGTCCTCAAATTGAATGCTCATGGTTGTAATAGAATGCCCCTTGATGGAAAATGTTAGGATCAGCATCCCGCACAATGCGGCGATCAGTATTTGACGGGTATTCATTGGCGTTCTCCTTTCTGAATCTCCATTGCGCAACGTTCAAGCAGATTGCTGAAGACCGTCATACGGTTATCGTTCAATTTCAAGGCGGCCTGCCGGGCCTGTTGTCCAATCTGTTCGGCGGATTCCCGGTGATTCCACAGATACTGGATGTGGTCAGTCAGCTCCTTATCATTTCCTGCCTTAAAAAACAGCGCTGTTTGCTTATGAACCGCATATTCTTTCGTGGCCATATTCTCCGTGATAATGAGCGGCCTTGCCAAGGCCATGACCTCAAGCATACTGAGCTGTCCGGCTGCAACTCGATAATCTTTCAGCGGAAAGACCACCATCCGGCTGGATGCAATCCACTCGATGAGCTTCTTTTCGGAAATCAGGTCTCGGAGGATAGTCACATTCTCCGGAAGCGGGATATGAGATTGATATATCTGGGATAAAATATAGGTCTTGATGTTTAAATGGGAAACCGCCCGAATCAATGTCTCAAAGTCGCGGTCACTCTTCCCATAAGAAAAAATATAATCCTGCTTGGGGCAGTCCGGTTCCTCGAAAAGGGATCGGACCGCCATTAACGGTAAAAATGCAATCTTATTCCGGGGAATGCCGAACCTTTGGCTGTAAATTGCTTCTTCTTCCTTAGACGTGCAGCAAAAATAGTCAATCCCAGGGATTGCCAGTTTCATCAGCGCGATTTGAACCCGATACAGCCATCGAGTCTGTGTTAAATCAATATGAAAATCCTGAATGATATGAACCGGCGGCTTTTTGCAATGCACAACGCGTTTCAGGATACCATAACAGATTCCCAGTCGCATTTGCCAGGAAATGGTCACATCAAAATGTTTTCTCGTGATCAATGCCAACAACGGCACATAAAACTCGGATAAATAATTGGATACATATGACCATCGGCTGTTAACCGTAGGTTTGAACGAAACCGGCTGAAGAATATCAACATCTTGAACCTTATTTTTGAGAAAATGGAGAAAAGACCATTCCCCCTCTTCCTTCCAGTTGACCAGTATCAAAAGTCTTAATCTTGAAATCACAACGATTTTGCTCCATAAAGATCGTTTACAATGATATCCGAAACTTTACGTGAAAAAGCATCCATGGTATGATTTTCCACCACCGTCTGTCTGGCCATGCGTCCGATGAAATCGGCTTTTTCAGGATCAGAGAAAATGATATTCACAGCCTCAACAATAGCATCGGGATTCTTCCAGGGGACAAGAAATCCGTTTTGTCCATGCACAATATATTCCTGGGTGATGAGGGTTTCCGTGATGATGACCGGCTTGCCGTAATACATGGCCTCAAGCATGGTATATTCCCCCGCAGGAGAATTGATTCGGCTCAACGGAATAATAACTGCGGCTGCTTGCTGCATTAATCTGTCCGATTCCTCTCCAAACGTATTGCGATAGACGGTTACATTGTCCGGAATCACCAGCCCTTTAATGGCAGCATCGGATGTGACAATAACAAATTTATGGGTACATGATTGGGCTGCTTCCATCAACGTCCGGTAATCTCTGTAGCTTCTGCCAACCGAATACAGATAACTGCCTGGTTTAAATCCGCTGTAACCCAAATCATTTTCAATGATAACCGGCAATTTATAATGGACACATATTTTTTCGGGAAGTTTGAACCGCTCCCGAATGAAATGCATATAGGCCTTGGACATAAAACCTATATGATTTAGCTTTTTCCAAGACACCGCAATAACGCACCTGCGAAGTTTTTCCAGAATAGGATTCTTACGTTCAACAATACCGGCGTCAAGGATAAATACTTTGGGGAGGTTTGAGCATGTTATGAATTTGATCAGACCCAGAAAGGTTCCTATGGTTTGGGACATTGCAAGCATATAATCGTAGTCATGACGCCTTCTAAATGCTGCTATGCTAACCCAAAAACACTTGGGCCAATGAGAGAAAATTTTGTTTACAGGCGTCCACTTAGATTGATGAAAGTTGATTCCCAATGCGTCACAATCCAGGCCGGTTTTCCGCAAGGATTGGAGCAGTTGAGAATCACTTTGAGGTATCCAATCAACCAACAGCAGAACATGGAGAGCTTTTTCCATTATGGCCTCATTATAGACGTCTTCACTGTGTCAGCGCAATTCATGTTGCGCTTTTTTTCTACATATAAACATAATTTTCCAACTTTTATAGGTCGCAATCGATGCAGGTTTCATCCACTCACAGATCATTACCTCTTCAAAACCTGTCAGGCTAAGAAGGTTTTTTAATATAAAAGGCGTCCATAGCGCATGCTCATATTGAAAAGAAAAGCTGACATTATTGCCATTTTCTTTCGTTACACTTACCATATTATCCATATGAACTAATTGCTCCATCAAATCAATATTTGGAAAAGTTCTAATTTCGATCTGTTCTTTATCAACCATTATTCTTGTTTCTTTTTCACGCGGCAAGTCTAATATTGCAGCAAGGCCGTTCCAGCAATCAAATACATATAATCCCGGTGCGGTAAGCCGACTATAAATACCTTTGAAAAAAGACGTCAAATCGTCTATTTTATGAATATAGTTTACAACATTGAACAGAGAAACAATCATATCGAATCCATATAGCTCAATCTTATTCACATCTCCACACAATAACGTAAGATTTTTACTCTTCAAATTAGTCGATTTACAGCGTGCAACGTCAATGGAATGTTGATCAATATCGGCTCCAACAACTTTATAACCCTTTTCTGCAAAAAGCAGAGAATGTCCTCCGGTTCCGCAACCGACGTCCAGGATGCTTTCCGGCGCTTTGCCTAATTTATCATAAGCAATTCGCAAGATAATTTCTACTTCTGCGGCGTAATCCTTAGTCGTATACAACTTGTCATAATATTCTTGAAATATATTATTGGTTATTTTCATAGTAACCCTTTATCGTATTGCATACATAGTCTATCTGTTCCTCTTTCAACGCTGCAAATGATGGGAGACAAATACCGTGTTCATATCCATATGTAGCATTAGGGAAATATTTGTCCTCACATCGATCAAACCAGTCCCGATCATTATTTAAATACTGAAAACAGGGCTGCTTATGAAGAGGGTAAAAAAACGTTCGAGGTTGAATATTTTTAGAAGACATATACGCCATTACCTTGTGTGCATCATCACAAAGAATTGTTACCCGGAATGGAATAAATTCTGAGCCCGGTTCTATCGTTGTAAACTTAACCTGACCAATATTACTTAACTTCTCACGATAAAGTTGATATATTGCCCTTTTCCTGTCAGCTATCCCTTTAAATTTACCCCATTGGACAAGTCCAATAGCCATCTGAATATCCGTCATCCGAAAATTGTAGCCGATCTCCGGATGAATGAAAGTGCCACGCTCTGTACGACCCTGGTTGCGAAGATATAACAATTTTTGATGAATATCCCCGTTATTCGTAACGACAAAACCACCTTCTCCTGTAGTAATTGTTTTATCTGCAAAAAAGGAGAACGTTCCAACTTCACCAAAAGTTCCACAGAACTTAGCTCGATATCTGATACCCAATGCCTGAGCTGCATCCTCAATCACCAGCAGATTTTTATTGTTTGCAAACTTCATTACGCTGTCCATATTCGCGGCCATACCGTAAAGGTGTACGGGCATTACGGCCTTGGTTTTTTCAGAAACAACCCTTTCACAGTCGCTAACTTCTATTTGAAAATTCAGTCGGTTGACATCGACAAAAATTGGAGTCGCTCCTACCATCTCAACGGCGTTTGCAGAAGCAATAAAGGTACAATCCGGGACAATAACTTCATCGCCCTTCCCAATCCCAAGCGCCCTTAATCCCAAGTAAAGAGCCAGTGTTCCGTTAGGAGCGAAAACACCGTACTTCGCATTAAGGCTCTCACATATTTTCTTCTTAAATTCCTCTGCTTTAGGGCCTTCTGTAATCCAATTATTATCAAAACAATCTTTTATTGCTTCATATTCTTCTTTTCCAACGAATGGCTCAAATTGTGGTACGTTCATAGGTTTTCACCCTTTCTCATATTGTTTTATAAGGAAGATATGGCCGATAAAAACCATACAATTTATGCAGTTCCTTTATCCCGTCGTCGATGGTATATTTTGTCTTATAACCATATCCTCTTATTTTATCATAGGATATGAGAAAATTACGGGTGTCCAAGTCTTTTACCTCTGAATCAATTATAGTAAAATCAAAATATTTTTGTATATATTTTGCAAGTTCCATTTTAGAGTAGTTCATTGACTCATCACCGACGTTGAATACATTATTTTTCATAGCAGCAAAGTTCTCAACGGCTAAAAGATAAGCACCTATAGCATCTCTAATATGCAAAAAAGTTCTTTTTGATTGCGATTCGAACAAAACCAGGCACCGCTCTACCAAAGCACGATAAACAAATTCATTGAGTAAGAGATCATTCCTCATTTTTGGACTTACACCGAAAATAGTAGCAAATCTTAATGCTATTGTATTTTCCTTTTCCATACATATTGTTTCTGCTTCATACTTTGTTCTCCCATACAAGCTGACAGGGTCCACCGTAGATGTTTCATCTCTAAGGTCACCCGACTTTCCATAAAATGAAGTTGTCGAAGCGTAAATCAGCATCTGTGATTTTGAAAGCTCCTTTGTTAATTTCCGAGTAGCGTTAACATTAATTAATGTAGCTGAGTTGGGATTTGCCTCACATGCAGGGTAACCACTTATTCCAGCAAGATGGATAATAACGTCCTGATCTTTTATATACTTTTTCAAATCATTCCTGACATCCTCCTGCACTATTGATAAGCTCTTATTTGAAATTAGATGCAGGATTGAATCATATCCAAACATAAAATTATCGAGTATTGTGACTTTATAACCTTTATCAAGCAGATACTTTGTTAATAGAACCCCTTTATAACCTGCGCCGCCCGTAACCAAGATATTCATCTTATTTCGCTCCTTTCTTGTAAGTAAGGGTTTCCCCGAATTTAGTCATGAAATCACGACGATTTTGCTCCATAAAGATCATTTACAATGATATCCGAAACTTTACGCGAAAAAGCATCCATGGCATGATTTTCCACCACCGTCTGTCTGGCCATGCGTCCGATGAAATCGGCTTTTTCAGGATCAGAGAAAATGATATTCACAGCCTCAACAATAGCATCGGGATTCTTCCAGGGGACAAGAAATCCGTTTTGGCCGTGAACAATATATTCTTGAGTGATCACGGTTCGCGTAATGACTATAGGTTTTCCATAACACATGGCCTCTATCAGGGTCAATTCTCCCGTAGGTGAATTGATTTGGCTCAAAGGAATAATAACTGCGGCTACTTGCTGCATTAATCTGTCCGATTCCTCTCCAAACGTATTGCGATAGACGGTTACATTGTCCGGAATCACCAGCCCTTTAATGGCAGCATTGGATGTGACGACAACGAATTGATGGGTGCATGATTGGGCTGCTGCCATCAATGTCCGGTAATCTCTTAAGCTTCTGCCAACCGAATACAGATAACTGCCAGCTTTATAGCCACTGAAATCGGGAATTTTTTCAATGATAATTGGCGATGTCAGAAGAACAGATTGGGATTCCTGCACATTAAACCGTTCCTGAATCAACCGCATGTAAGCATTTGAAAGGAAGCCGATGTGATTGACCTTTCCCCAGCATAACGAAATAAATTTCCGGCGAAACCATTCCAGTAGTGGGTTTTGGCGTTCGACAATGATAGCCATCAGGATAAACACTTTGGGGAAATTTGAAAATGTAATCAGTTTGAGCAGTCCAAGAAACGTTCCCATGGTTTGCTGCCAGGCGATGACATAGTCATAGTTGTTACGACGGCAAAATGCTTTTAAACTGACCCATAGGCATCTGGGCCAATGAGAAATGATTTTATTGACCGGCGTCCACTTTGACTTGTCAAAGTTAGTTCCCATGATATCACAATCCAGGCCGGCCTTTCGAAGGGATTCGAACAGCAGAGATCCCCTTTCAGGTAACCAATCCACCAGTAAAAGCACGCGGGGAGATTTCTTCATTTCGTTAAATCTCCTCTTTTGCCAATCGGGGGGAATATCATTAACTGCTCAAAGGCTCTGGCCATTTGATCAACGCTGAGATTTTCCTGGACCATCTGACGCGCTTTGCGGCTCATCTGTTTTTGCAGGCCGGGATTTTGCAAGAGCAAAATAATTTTTTCGGACAGGGCGGCCGGGTCATCCACGGGAACCAGAAAACCCGTTTCGTTCGGGATCACGATTTCATTCATGAAACCGACATCCGTGCAGACGATGGGAATGCCGGCGGACATCGCTTCGATGGCGGCGACGGAAAGCGTTTCCTGCTGGGGATAGGAGGAGAGGCAGTCAACGTCAACCGCTGCAAAAATATCCCCGAGCTGCCGCTGAAATCCCAGAAAATGGACCTGTTTTTCAAGATCCAAATCGATTGCAAGGGTTTTTAGGGATGGCATTTGTGGGCCGTCCCCGATCACCAGAAAATGGGCTTCGGGTATGACAGCCACAACCAATCGAGCGGCCTGAAGAAACACATGATGGGCCTTGTCCGGCCGAAGCGCAGCCACGATACTGACGACGGGGCTTTGCGGCGGTATTCCCAAGCGACTTCGAGCCTCTTGGGGACTGAGATTCGCTTGAAACCGTTTCGGATCCACACCATTATAAATGACCCGGATCTTGGCGGGAGGGATTTTCTCTTCCATCGCGATGTAATCGCCATGTCCCTTTGCCGCAGCCACAACATAATCAATGCCAAGGTGAAGTATGCGTCGCCCCAGCATGGTCAGCTTGTGAAAAGGATATTTCTTATAGGTTTCGTTTTCCCAGTTGATGCAGGACCGAACCCCGGCAATTTTAGCCGCCAGAACCCCAAAAAGTAAGGTGTTGAGATGATTAATCAAAAAAACAATCTCCGTCTGATTTCCTTTCAGAAGTCTTGCCAGCCTGAAAACCCCGAACAGGTCAAATTTGGAGCGGATGATGTCGGTGCTGACTGGGAACCCAAGTTGCAGGACTTCTTTCCCCAGAATCCCCGGTTCTCTTAAAAAGAAAATGTGAAGGTCAAAGCGCTGCCGGTTGATGTGGCGCAGCAGTTCGAGCAGCAACTGTTCGGCGCCGCCGATGGTCAGCAAGGATACCACGACGGCGACACGGGTTCTCTGGGGATGGGCCATGGCGCTATCTCCCTTTGTAATCAGCGATGACCGTTTCAAACAAGTCCGTCAGTTTGTCCATTTGATCCTTAATGAGCAGCGTTTTCTTTACATAGGCCTGCCCTGCTATTCCCATCTGGAGCAGTTGATCCCTGTTTGAAAGCATCAGGTCCATTTTTTGCGCCAGATCGTCGCAGGAGTCTGGTTCAAACAGCTCACCCGTTACCCCTTCCTCAACCTGTTCGGGAATGCCGCCGATACGGGACGCAAGAACCGGAGTCCCGTTAAGGAAACTTTCATAAATGCTGAGCGGCGCATTGTCGTACCAGCGGCTGGGCACGACGCTGAACAGCGCCTCGGCAATCCATTGCGTCAGGGCTTGCCCGGACTGGAATCCCAAAAAATGGATGCGGCCCTGCGCATGAGGTTCAATGAGCCGTTTCAGCCGCTCCTCTTCTCCGTCATAACTCCGGCCGATGATATAAAGATCTATCGGCGGATTCAGTTTCTGAAAGGCGCCGATCAAGGTATCCAGTCCCTTCTCATAAGATATTCTGCCAAAAGAGACAATATAGTTTTTTTTATGCCAGCTCTTGTCCGGCGCGATGGTTCTCTCGATCGGATACTGCAGCACATGGATTCTCCCTCCGCTCCTTATCTCCCCTTCCCTCCGGCCCTCCTTTTCCCTGTCCCCCGCTCTCTTTCTGGTTCCCTGCCTTCTTTCAACGGGATATGGCAGCAGATGCAATTGTCCTTCGGAAAACCCGCCTTCGATAAGCTTGGTTCTCATAAATTCACAGGGCACCACAAAGGCATCCACCAGGTTATACAGGCCCAGCAAGCGCTGAATATACATGGCGGCGACCCGAACCGCCGAGGTGATCAGATTGTTTTTTACGCACCGGTATTGTAGCCCATGATAATAATGCCCCCGGACGCAGAGGGTGCAGGGCTTTCCATTGCGCAGCAGGGAATAGCTGGGACAAAGCAAATTGTAGTCGCCGATCTGCATCACCACGGGGATGTGGTGACGTTTAAAGGTGTGGAGGATACTCAGCGACATGTAGTTATAGATATTGAGTATATAGGCGATATCCGTCCCAGGAAACGCTTTCAGCAGCCGGCTCAATTTGATTCTGGCTTCAATAGAGTAGACGCTTCTATCCAGAAAGCGCAGAATATTGACAGGGGAAAACCGGATGTTTGCCCAAAGCGCCTGCTCAGGGTCCCCGGGGGGCGCCATAAAATAGTCCTGATACGAAGAAGGCCATGTCCCGGCGTAACGGACGCTGAACGGAATGGTCGTATGCCCTCTGGCTGACAGGTAAGTCATGACGTCATAAAGATATTTCTCGACGCCGCCGTTTAAGAAAAAATATTTGTTACAGAAGACAATCTGCATTTAAGGTTTTTCTCCCAACTCAATACGAAAAATTCCCGTCCCATTGAATCCGATATATCCTGTGGCCGGCTCTCCCGCCGTCAAGGTGATGACATTCATGTTCACCTTGGGAATATTCATCGGAACCTGCCGAAATGTTTTTGCGCTGTCTGTGCTCATAAAGAGCCCTTCGGTTGCCCGGACATCATAGCGAATCGTTCCCGCCAGAACCACGCCCGGGCGCTCGGGGTGGAAGGCTACACTGTAAACGGCCATTTGCGGAGAGGCGGTCACAGGAAGGTGAATTTCCCGCCAGCTTTTCCCCTCATTGTTGGAGAGCAAAAGCGTATTGCCGCCACAGCCCGCCACAATCCGGGATGGCGTGGATGGATCGATCGCCATGCCAAACACAAAGCGCTCTTCCGTTGTAACACGCTGCCAGGAGCTGGCGCCATTGGTTGATTTATAAATGCCGCCGGCCTGCGTGCCGGTAAACAAAGTTCCGGGGAGTCGGGGATGAACCCGCAATGCCCCCGGCCCCTTGATAAAAGGGGTTTTCAATCCCTGATTCATCTGGGTCCAGTCTTTTCCGGCATTTACGGTTTTATATACCCCATATCCATTGGTTCCTACATAAATCGTGTCCTCAGCAAGAGGGTCCAGTTCCACATTGGTTGCCAGCCCATCTACATATCCCCGTTTGGGAAGGGCTTCTATGGGTACGGAAAATCCGATGTCCTTCCAGGTTGCCCCGGCGTTCCGGGATTCATATACATAAACCCTTCCCTTTTTGCCCCAGGGATTCATCAGCAAGACCATCCGGGCTGGATCTTTTTGAGATATTTCAATTTCCTGGGCATGGCCATCGGCGACGCCGTTCATCGCCCGTCTCCAGTGTTTCCCTGCATCTTCGGAGATCATCAGGCCATTGTCCGCGGCGCACAGGTACAGGGTTTGGGGGTTCCGGGGATGAATTTTCAGGTCATTGATGACCGTGTTCTGAAGTCCATGATGCTTTTGATACCAATGATCCCCATCGTCAGCGGTCTGCCAGAGGTTCCACCAGTCCGTCATGAAGAGGGATTGGGAGGTTCCCGGGACAAAGGCCATCTCTTCAACGCCGGAAAGGGTGCTGGTCCAGTTGGCAGGCGCTTCCGGATCGACCTGGAACGAGCGGATGGATTTCCAGGTGGATCCGCCGTCCTCGGTTTTGTAAAGCAGATGGGGCCAGTTTTCCGGGTGCGAACCAATGAACACCAGATTCGGATTGTTTGGATGAACGAGAAGGGATTTATAGCCCTTGGGCTTCGGTTGCAGTGAAACGGGGCGACCCTCCCAGGCGCGGGATGTTGCATTCCATCGAAACAGGCCACTCTGTTTTTCGACCATGTAGAGGGAATTACGCGAAGAGGCGATATCGGTAATCTCGGCAGAACCCTGCACAAGTCCAGTCATCTGTGGTTTCCAGCTCCGCCCCTCCCACCGATAAACACCACTGGAAGTTCCGGCGCACAAATATCCATCATATGCCGTAAGCCCATTGACCTTGAAACGCTCCAACCCCTGTACCGGATGCGGGGAGGCGTTCAGATTGTTCAAGGGAAGGTTGAAAACCCCTTTTGTGTCGGTCCCAATCCACAGCGATTTCCGGGTAAAGAACAGTAGCCTGCTTCCAAAAAACCGTGAAGGGTAGCGGATTTCGCCGGATATCCGCGTCCAGCCATCGCCCTGATTGATGCTGAAATAGAGACCGTCGTCGGTCAGAACGACAAGCTGATGGGGGGCTTCCGGATTGATGGCGATATCCGCGACAGCAAAACCTTCCAAGCCCTTTCCGATCAGTTCAAAGTGATCGCCGCCGTCCCGGCTTCTGTAGATTCCAGCAACATCCGATCCGATGTAAACGATTTTGGGATGCGATGGATCGATCGCAACGGCCGTAAATCGTCCACCGCCGCCATAGCCTGCAGAATGCCACGCCAGGGGGATGTTTTCCGCGCCCGCGCTGATTGCAATCAGCACTGACAGCAGGACGGCAGAAACAATTGGGTTCAGGCGACGCCTCATTACTCTCCCACTGTCGTACCCTTTTGAATTTGCTGCTTGGGTTCCAGGTGAAACGATTTTTGGCCGTATAGTCGGGCGCTGTATAGAACAAATGCTTTTTCCACCGGATCATATCCTTTCATCCAAACGGTGCCTGAAACTGAATTGGAATAGATACGCAGCTTCAGCTTGCCGGCTCTGGCATTAATCAAGGTCGGAAGGGCGACGCTTTCAGCGAGTTTCTTTCCTTCGTCACCTGCCTTCACGGCCAAAGCGCCTGTGTGCTTCAGCAGCTCCGGACTTAAGAAAAAAAAGTGCATCGGCACCGGTTTGACGAATGTCCGTTTGATATCGCAGGTGATCTCGTTTGCAATCGCCGTCATTTCTGAATAATCGGCATTCCAGAAGAAACTGTTTCGGGAATTTTTCTTCGGGAAACTTTGAATAATAAGCTGGTAGGGGTTGTTGCTTCCGGAAACCGGCGGCATCAGGCTCAACAAGGCCTGAGCCCCTGAGAATGTATCATTCATAACCGTACCGGAAAGCTGCACCAGATACTGCTTTGAGAATTGTGTTCCCTCCAGGAGATCTTGCGCCACTGAGTGAGCGGGCAATAAACCTGAACCGAGGATCAACAGCATTCCAATGATCAAGATACGCAACAAGTTTTTCATCTGAAAATGCACCTCAAATCCCCCTCTATCCCCCTTTGCTAAAGGGGGACTTCATTATTCCCCTCTTTGGCAAAGAGGGGTTAGGGGAGATTTTCATTTACCTTTGTGTCAGGAACTGTCATGAGCGTTTCACCTGAAAATGATCCATCAACTAATTGAAATCATTGCATACAATATCCATCCCCTTGAAGGGGAGGGTCCGGGTGGGGATGGGGTCGCCCAGCTATTTTCATCCCCCTTTGTGACGGGAGGCCGTCATGAGAGCTTCAGCTTCCGTCTATTAATCTGAGTGATCACCCTGCTTTTTTAATTGGGATTGGTGCCAGTTCCATGCCGTTGTAATGGTTGCCCGGATGTCGATAAAATCCGGTCTCCATCCCAGCAGTGAAGCTGCTTGGTCCGCCTTTGCCACCAGCGCCGGGGGGTCGCCGGGGCGTCTGCCAACGGGTCGATAGGCCACCGGTTTTCCGGTAACCTGCCGGACAGCCTGGATGACTTCCATCACGGAGTTCCCTTGTCCCGTGCCCAAATTAACGCATAGGCTCTGACCGGATTGGATCAGATATTTCAGGGCAAGGAGATGGGCGCCGGCCAAATCCGTTACATGGATATAATCCCGAATCGCGGTACCGTCCGGGGTGTCATAATCAGTTCCATAGACTTCCGTATAATCACGCCGGCCCTGTGCCGTTTGCAGCAGGAGAGGAATCAAATGGGTTTCGGGATCATGGTCTTCGCCGATTTGCCCTTCGGGGTCGGCGCCTGCCGCATTAAAATAGCGCAGAATGGCGTACCGGATGCCGTAAGCGCTCCCATAGTCCTGGATGATCTGCTCCATCATGAGCTTGGTGCGGCCATAGGGATTGATCGGGATCTGCGGATGGTTTTCGGGGATGGGAACCTGCAGCGGCATGCCATAAGTTGAACAACTGCTTGAAAATATTATATTCTTACAGCCGTGTCGTCGCATGGCCTCCAGAAGCGAAATTGAACCGGCAACATTGTTCCGATAATATTTTGCCGGGTGCTCAACCGATTCGCCGACATAGGCATAAGCGGCAAAATGGATAACTGCTTTGGGCCGATAGTCGGAAAAAATCTGATCCAAAACCAAAGAATCGGCAATATCTCCTTTTATGGACGGTCCCCATTGGACGGCCCATGGATGCCCATATATCAGATTATCGAGAGAGATGGGCAGGTAACCCATAGCGGCAATGGCTTTGCAGGTGTGACTGCCAACATAGCCGGCGCCTCCGGTAATCAGAACGGGTTCGATCATCACAAAAGCCCCCTTTATTTCCGGCAATCCATCCGGATGTTTCATGAAAAACTGGCGCTTTGTGGCGTGAAGCATATGAATAAAGGCAATGGTTTGTCAAGCAAAATGACCATTCCATAAAAAAAATAAAAAAATGCTTGACAATATTTTTTTTTTGTATATTTTGGAACGGTATTGGAATAGTCCGGAATTATCAGGAAGGTTTCTAATATGAATGGAAATAGGTTGAAAGATCGGCGCATTTCCGATGGGCTTACGATCACAGAGCTGGCGCGCTTCTCCAACATCAGCACCAAGGTAATCAGCCAAACAGAACGGTTTTTGAAGGATCCGACGGAGGTAACCAAAAGAAAAATCGTGAATGGGTTAAATGCAGCGAAGAAGTCAGGGGAAAAAACCTACGACTTTGAATATATTTTCCCCACACAAAAGAAGGTTTGAACGCTTTTCTATTTATATTATGGGATACATTGAGGTGGGATCGAACCACATAGGACGGTTATCACTATGAACGGAAATCGATTAAAGGATCGGCGCATTTCCGAGGGGCTTACGATCACGGAGCTGGCACGCTTGTCCAACATCAGCGCCAAGGTAATCAGCCAGACCGAACGGTTATTGAGGGATCCGTCGGAGGTCACCAAAAGAAAAATACTGAATGGGTTGAATGCGGCGAAGAGGCCGAAGGAAAAACCCTATGATTTTGAATATATTTTTCCACGAACGGATGGTGACGGATTGTATGAGCGGCAAAACTCCTGAATCAGTATCGCTGGATCCGATTCGTGGTTTCCACGCGCGGGTGGATGCCATGGCGTCGTTTTTTTCGCACCTCTTCCTGAAGCCTTCTTGTCATGTTGTTGTGCTGACGCTGATATCGCTGGTACTTTTTACATCCTGCGTCTCTTCTCCGGACATTCCTTCTCAGTTCGACACCAGCATCAAAACCGCTGAAGATGTCGATCAGTTGAAGAGACTGGAGACACAATTGACGGTTACGCCGGAAAAGGCGGCGTTGAATCCAGATTACCAGGTGATTGACAATATTGCGGTTCCTTATATTCCGGAATACCGGATGGGGCCGGGGGATGTGTTGGAAATCGTCTATCACCTCAAATATGAAAAAACGGAAGATGATTATCGTCTGGAAGTCCAGGACAGGATCAGCATCAATTTCCCCTTTCAGCCGCAGTACAGCTCATCCGTCCTGGTTCGATCCGATGGAAAGATTACCATGCCGCTCATCGGCGATGTGGCGGTTGAATCCAAAACACCCATGGAACTTGCAACGGAATTGAACCGGGAATACAAAAAATACTTTGTAGAACCCGGCATTACCGTTGCGCTTGAGGCATTCAATGTCAAAGTGGACGAGTTGAAAAAAGCGATCACCACGGCCGCCAGAGGGCAGAGCAAGATCGCCCCGATTGCCCCGGATGGCCGCATTTCCTTCCCGATTATCGGCGGCATGCAGGTCCAGGGGTTTACCGTAGCCCAAGTGGAAAAAAGGATCAATGAGAGCTACGCCAAGCAGGTCCGAAACCTCAATATCACCCTTATTATGCTGGAAATTCATCATCCCAAGCTCTATGTCCTGGGCGAAGTGGAAAGGCCCGGGGCTTACGACATTGCTTCTGTTCCCAACGTCTTGAATGCACTGACGCTTGCAGGGGGCTTTAGAAAAAGTGGCGAGCTGGAAGAAATTGCCGTTTTCCGCAATGAGGGTCTCGAAAGACCCATCTCCTTTAGAGTCGATATTAAGAAGGCCCTAAAAGCCGGCGTTTCCTTGACCAATATCAAATTAAAACCAGGGGACATTATTTATGTCCCGAAAACCCGGCTTGACGAGAGAAATGATACGATTGAGAGAATCTTCACCAAGGGCATTTGGGCCGTGGTGCCTTTTTCGACCAGCTTGGGCGCCAGTTACAGCTTGAACCCAATCCTAGGACCAAAGCAAACGGGCTTTTAGGACGGTTTTTTATGCAAAATATGTTTCGCGAATTTGTTTTCATCCTGTTTTATCGGTCGCGGTTGATCCTCATGGTCTTTCTCGCTGTCTTTATCATTTCCATAGCCTTGGCCGTAACACTTCCTTCCATCTACCGTTCAACGGCTAAATTTTCGTTGGTTATTCCGCAAAGCTTTGATCCCCTGCAGCAGGAAAGTTCCTATGATTACCGGAACAGGGTGCGCCGCTTTCTTCAAGATCAGAAGGAGCTGATTACCTCCAACCGGGTACTAACCAAAGTTGTTCAGGAAATATATCCCGGCGCCAACCGGCAGTCTGCAATCACTCAAAGGATTAATGATCTTCGGCAGAATTTGGATGTAGTCCCACCGGGAGGAGAATCGTTTGAAGGTTCCAGTGTGTTTATCATTGAATTTTCCGATCACAGTCCGGCATTTGCTGCCAAGGTTACGGCAGCGGTCACCGAGAACTATCTGGCAACCTACCGGGAGATCTCTCAAGGCAAATCCAATTACTCGCACACATTTTTTGAGGAGCAAACCCGGAAACTGCAAAAAGATATGCAAGAGAAGGAAAACAAAGTCCATGACTTCGAAACCAAGCAGGCATTGGCCCTGCTTGAAATCCTGAATCTGGGTGAGGGAAAAGCAAATTCGGAAGTCGGACCCAACGCGCTGTTGACGCAGTTTTTGCGAAATTACCATGAACTTCAGGCCGAGTTGGCCGGTCTTCAGGTCTCCATCGGAGCCCTCGAACGGGAGAGCAACAAGAGTGGCATTCCGGCGGTATTGGCGGAAATGGAGGTGACGGGACGCACCATCACGGTTTTTAAAAACAAGGTGGCCCAATTGCAGATCCAATTGAACGAAATGAAACCCCAGTTCAAGGAAAATTTCGAGCCGATGAAGCAGGTCGAACAGGAGCTGAAACTGAGCGTGGATGCCCTGAAAAGTGAGCTGAAAAGATCTGTGAGCGCTCAAAAAATAACGGCGAACAGCATCCGGGCCAGAATCGGGCAACTCGAAAAAACGATCCAGAGCCTTCGAGATCGAATTCAGACCATCGCTCAGGAAAAGGTAACCTATCAGGCTCTGCTGCAGGAATTCAACATTGCCAAAGAGGCTTATACCCGTACCCAGGCCCAGATGGAACAGGCCAGAATGGCGCAATCGCTGGTTCAGGACAAACAGTTTCTGACGTTGATTGATAAGCCGGCAATTCCGATCCGGCCGTTTAAACCCAACCGGGGCCTGCTGGCATTCGGCGGCCTGCTTTCCGGAATCTTTCTGGGAATCGCCGCCGCTTTAACCGTGGATCATTTTGATCACCGCATGAAGACCATTTATGAAATCGAAAGGCACTTGAACGTTCCGGTATTGGGGTCCATACCCAGTTTGTAATCCTGTAATGCAAAGGCGGCCTCCGTGTATATACAGACTGTGCTCATCATCATCGCTCTCGCAGCCATACTTCTGTGGTTCCGGGCGGGATACGAACCGGTTCATGCAGCCAATGACCGCTTGAGTTTGCCGGCAATCCTTCTGGCAATATGGATCATTGCCGGCGCAGTATTTGGACCCAATTTTTTTGTTCTTCGGGTGGCAGGGATTTTTGATGTCACCATTGAGCGGCTGCTCTTTGCGATAATCGTCTCTTTTTTGGCGGCAGGCCTGTTTACGGGAAAAGTCAGTTTTCAAACCAACATCACCATCGAGATAACCATGGGTATTTTTGCCTTCGTCTGTATTCTTTCGATGATGCGAGTCGGTTTTGTTCCTGTTTCACCGGAGTTTGTATCACCATGGTTCGTGTTTATTACCGGTTATCTTTTCCCTTTTATCGTATTTATTTTTGCCAAGAATTATATTGTCCGTGAAAAGGATGTGATGGTCATCCTTCAGGCGCTGTTTTATTTTGGGATCTATCTATCCATTACTGCCTTTTTCGAATACGCCGACCTTCGGCAGTTTGTTTTTCCTCGATATATCAGTGACCCTGAAGTATCGACATTGCATCTGGACCGCGCCAGAGGGCCATTTTTAAATGCTGCTTTCAATGGGGTCGGGATTCTGATCGGATTGATCAGTGGACTTCATCTTCTTCAAAAAAAGACGGATTTTGCCAAAGTCTTTTATCAGGCGGCGCTATTGCTTTTTTTCCCAGCCGTTTTTTTTACCCTGACCCGGTCCGTCTATCTGGGTCTGCTGATAACGCTGTTTATTTTCCTGGGATGGTACAAGACGTCGTTCTCAAAATGGAAACTGATTTCACTGCCGCTGGCCTTAGTGCTGATCATTGGCATAGCGAATACCCCCCGCTTGTTATCCACAGAACGACGGGAGGGCGGCGTTGCCCAAGTTCAAGAGGTGGATATCCGTTTAGCTTTGATGAAACAATCATATTTTATGTTTTCCGAACGCCCATTAACGGGAATCGGACTGGGTCAGTTCATTCCCGCATCCTCCCGTTCTTACAAGGGGCCGGTTCCGTGGATTGTTGAAGAATCGGGAACAACCTTTCAACACAACCATTTGCTGGGAATAGCGACGGAGCTGGGAACACCTGGCCTTCTGGCTTATCTGATACTTATTTTTCTTGTCCTGCGCCGATTGATGCAACTGGCCGGGAAATTACCTGAGACAGGGATCATGGGGAACAATCTGCGCATCGCCATCTTTGCGGTCTGGGGTGTTTATCTTAACAATAACCTGTTTGTGGAACCCTCAAACAATATTTTTATCAATGCCGTCCCTTTTTTATTTGCGGGACTGATTGATGGTCTGTATACACGTTCTCTGGAATCAGGCTTGCTCTCTCCATCGCCCATAAGAATCCCCCAGACATCCATGAGGATCATGAATAGCCATGTATAAAGATTATTATCATTTGCAAACCGAACCTTTCAGCACCCATCCCAACACGGGTACTTTTTTTATCTCCAATACGCACAAGGAAGCTTGGTATTATCTGCTCTTCGGCATTGATACCCAAGAACCGATTGTCGTCTTGACCGGCGAATACGGCATGGGAAAAACCCTGCTGTGCCTCAGATTGATTAAGGTTTTAAAAGAAAAAGGAATGCCGCGGGTCGAATATATTCCGACTTCCAATGAAGGCTATGGCGGAATCCTGCGGCGGATGGCCTCCAGTCTGGGGATTTCTCCGGTTCCTGAAGATGAGGGGATTCTTCAGGAGATGATTTATGACCGTTTCAGGGCTGACACCGAAAATTCCCATTTTTATCTGATCATTGATGACGCCCATGAATTAGACACGACCGTCCTGACCAAGCTGAAGTATTTATCTGCTTTCAGTCACAACGAGTTTTTCCCGATGATCCTGATTTTTGTCGGGCACCCCTCCTTTCTGCGGGATCTGAGAACGCCGGCGCTGAGCTCGCTCAATCAGCGAATCAAAAGACGATATCATCTGGCTAGGTTCAGTTTGGAGGATACAAAAAATTATATCTATTTTCGCCTGATGAAATCGGGCGCCACCGGCATTCCCGCTTTCTCCGAGGAAACGATTCAAAAGATCTTTGAATACAGCGGGGGTGTTCCGCGTCTGATCAACAACATCTGCGACACCTGTTTGCTGATCGGCGCCTCAAAGCAATTGATTTCAATTCCTCCTTCGGTTGTGGATGACGCCAAAAATCTGGTTGAAGGCAGCCTGACGGGAACCAAAGCAGAGGCCCGAACGGATGCCGTTGTGAATGAAGCCGGAACGGATGCCGATTCGAAGGATGACGCACGAACCGCCATCACCTTTTCAGAAGATCTTCCTGACGGCAATGCCGTTAAACAGACTCCCATTTTTTCGACGACGGATGCGGACGAGTACCAGCCGGACATGACCCGCCCCAAAGTTTCTGGTTCTAGTAAAAAGCTCAAGAAAGCAGTTACATGGGCTGTTGTTATTATCCTGCTGATCCTGGCTGTTTCCTGGGTATATAATTTTTTCATGAATGATAACGTCATATTAAATTTATTTTCGCCGACCACCTCGGCGCCGCCGCAAAATGCCCCTGTGCAACCTGAAAACGCCGCGGTTGGAATTCCCGCGGAAAAGGGTGCCGTAGTCATTCCAACCCTGCGCGAAGAGATGACCGATAAACAGTCCGGTGAAACACCGGCGCCAGCAGCCCGACCGGAGGCGATGACGTCTGCGCCAACCGATATCCCTCCGAAACAGGCCGGCGGCATGGAAACCCAGCACTCTTCCAAAATCGAACCCGTTTCCGCAGGAACGCGTGAACCGTTTCCGGTTCATCCCTTTTCGCTCCGGTCTTCAAGCTATCAGCAGCAGGAACGCGCTTTTCCTGAGATTTCTGAGATCAAGCAAATGGGGCTGACCCCCTATCTGGTGAAAGCGGATTTGGGCGACCTGGGGACCATGTGGCGAATCTATATCGGATTTTATCCAACAGAAGAAGATGCGAAAAAAATAAAGGTGACCTACAAACTGGTCAACGCCACGGTTCAAAAAACCGATTACGCCTGCCAGGTGGGTGAATTTTCGAAGATAACGGACGGCATGAATATGTTCGAAAGATTAAAACAATCCGGATATTTCCCGTATGCAATCCAAAAAGGAAGAAACCTCTTTCGACTGTATCTGGGCGCTTATGAAAAAAGGTCTGAGGCAGAAGCCCTGCAGCAGGAACTTCAAAAAAAAGGGGTTAAAAGTCAGGTTGTGAAAAGATAAAGGGCATGTAATGAATATATGGGAAGAGGTATATTCCAAACATAAGGACAGCGGCAGGGCTCCTGTTGATACGCAAGCGGACCAAAATCAACAACCAAAGCCCGTCATATCCGAATCGCTCGGTCATCCACCGAAGCCTGCCGGCGCCGGTTCACTGGAAGAGGCGTATTACCAACACACCAAGCCGCAACCTGTCGTCAACCAGAGCGCTCCGAACCGGGCGCCGGAGGCGGAACCGCAAGCTCCGACAAAACCGGTGAAAGCCCGTTTCATCCCGCGGATCCCAGGAAAGCTGACCACACCTTATCCGGCACTGCTTTCCAAGATGCGTTATAGCCTCTCGGATAGCTGGGCCAACATCATGCTTGAAACCAAACAAAGCGTCCAGACACTGCTTGTCTGCGGATCAGCCCGAAAAGAGGGAGTCACATTGATTTCCTTCCATCTGGCCATGTTTTTGTCAAAAGAGTACAGTATGAAAGTTCTCTATGTCGATACGAACCTGAATCATACGTCCATCCCCAAAATTCAAAATCTCCCAGGGGTTTATTCCTTTGTCTCCGAAAAGAAAGACCTTGCATCGCTTATTGTGCAAACCGAGTATCCTGGACTTTATTTGCTGCCTTCCGGAGCCGGGACAATCGCAAAAAATATTGGCAGCAATATGCTCTCTCGCGAACCCATCGAAAGCCTGATTCAATTTTGCCGGATAAATTTCGACATGACGATCATAGACGGCCAACCGTTGACCAGCAGCCCCGTCATGATTGAATTCGCGAGAGTCGTTGACATGACACTTCTGGTATGCCGATATGGATATTCCCGGCACGAAGTCAGCAAAATTGCCATCGATAAACTTCAAAAATACGGGATAACCTCCATGGGGGTGATTTTAAATGATCGCAAGTTCCCCGTACCCCAGAAACTCTACAAACTGATGGGATGATGGTGGCGAAACCATGCCGACGGGGAAAAGGACAATCCTGCATGTGATTGATGCGTTGAATGTCGGCGGCGCTCAGGAATTGCTGGTGCTGCTCGCCGAAAAAACACCAAAATCCGCGTATCAAACCCTTGTCTGTGTGATTCAACCCGATACCACCATAAAACCCCGCATCGAATCGAAAGGGGCGCCTGTCTATTGCTTCAACAGGTCCAGACCCAGCATCGCTTCCCCTATTGATTTTATTCTCTATTTTTATAAAAATATCCGGGACGTCATTTCTCTTTGCCGGCAGCATAAAGTCGATGTGGTGCATTGCCACCTGTCGGATGCGGAGTTTACGGGTATTCTGGCAGGATGGCTGTATCGCGCTGATCGGGTGATTTCCACCGTCCATTATCCGGCTTTGCTGCCGGAGCGAAAAGCCGGCGATGTGCGAAATTATCTCCGCATAGGCGTCACCCGGATGCTCTATCATCTGACGGATGCCGTGGTAGCGGTATCCGACGATGTGGCGGAACAACTGAAGAGCGTCTTTCATCTGGCGCCGGCAAAAATCAAGATCGTTATCAACGGGATTGATGTGGAAACTATTCACGGCATTCTGCCCAAACCGGAATGGCTGCCATCGGTTTGCGCCTCGCCGGGCCAGCGACTGGTCACTTCGGTCGGACGCCTCATGCCGCCCAAGGGGCATCGCTACCTGGTTGAGGCCATGCCGTATCTGACACGCCGGTTCGGCAACCTGAAATTGCTTCTGGCCGGCAACGGCGACCTTCGGGAATCACTTGAACAGCGGAGTCGGGAGCTTGAGGTTCAGGATGTGGTTTCCTTTCTCGGAAGCCGAAACGATGTTCGTGAGATTCTGGCTTTAACGGAGGTATTTGTCCTTCCATCCACTTCTGAAGGAACTTCGATGGCGCTTCTTGAAGCCATGGCTGCCGGGAAACCGATTGTTGCAACCGATATCCCCGGAAATCGGGCCATCTTAAAGCACGAATACAACTGTCTCCTGGTCCCCCCGGGCAATTCTGAAAAGCTCGCCGAAGCCATCGCATTTTTATTAAACTATCCTTTAATCGCTGCCGATTACGGGAAGAATGCCTACCGGGACGTTTACCAGCAGTTCAACATTGAACAAACCGTAACACGGCTGATGGCCATTTGGGGATAACAATGACAAAAATTGCCGTAACAGGCCTTCGAGGCGTCCCGGCAACGTGGGGAGGCGTTGAACATCATTGTGAAAACCTCTACTCACGCTTAGCCGAAAGGGGATATGACATTACCATCTATGCCCGCAGCTACTATGTTCCCAGGGGCATAACCTCGTATAAAGGGCTGAAGATCAAGCGGCTGCCGACCCTGAACCTTAAATATACAGACGCATTATTCCACACGTTGTTTTCGATGATTCATATCCTTTTTTCAAATCCTGACATCGTTCATATTCATGGAATCGGCCCCTGTTTCTTTAGCTGGCTTCCCCGCGTTTTCAGACCGCGGATGAAGGTTTTTTTTACCTGTCACGGACTCGACTGGCAGCGCAAAAAATGGCCCTGGTGGGCGTCCAAACTAATCTACCTGGGCGAGCTGAGCGCAATTCGGTTTGCACAATACCGGGTTGTGGTTTCTCGTGAACTTCAACAATATTTTGAGTCCGCGCATGGAATTAAAACTTTCTATATCCCCAATGGGATTACGCCGATTCCGCCCAAAGAGCCAAATCGGATCAAACAATGGGGCCTATCGGCCGGACGGTATTTTCTGTGCGTCGGCCGCTTGGTTCCTGAAAAGCGCATGGAAGATATTATTAAAGCCTATTTATTGAATCCCAGAGGGTACAGCCTGGTGATTGTGGGGGACAATGCCTCTGCGGGACAATATATGAACGATTTGATAAAGCTGGCCGAGAACACTCCCTCGGTCATTTTTACCGGCTATCAGTTCGGAACTGTTCTGGAAGAACTGTTTTCCAATGCCCGCGCCTTTATCACGGCATCTGAATTGGAGGGACTTCCGATTACCCTTCTTGAAGCCTTGTCTTATGGTATAATGTGTGTTACAAGCGACATTGGCCCCCATCGGGAACTGATGGAAACACTCCCGGGGCTGACCTTTCCGGTAGGAGATATCCCTGCTATCGCAAAGCAGATGAATTATATGGAAACCATGACCGAAAACCAGTATGATGACTTTAAACAAAAGGCCATAGCGATGATTTCCGGGCAGTTTAGTTGGAATACGGCTTGCGGCGAGCATGACCGCCTGTATCGAAAGAGCCTGCAACATTGAGAATTATCCGATAATGAATCAAGACAGACAGATGTTGAAACGAATTGAATTGGCGGCGGATGTTTTTCTGACAGCCATGGTGTTTATTGCCGTTTATGCCGTCAAACGAAGCTGGCTGGCGGGTCCTTTTGAAGGACTGATTGAGACTCCCAACTACTCATTGTTGATGTTGATGATCATTATCATCTGGTATGTAACCCTGGATTTTGTAAACATCGACTACCGCTACGGCGCCAAAATGACGTTCCCCTTGGTGATGGAAATATTTAAAGGGGTCACCGTCAGCATCGCTGTTTTGGTGGTGTGCATGTATATTTTTAAAATCACCGATGTCAGTCGTCTGCTGATCTTTCTTTTTTATATCATGGATCTGATCGTTCTGAATCTCGCCCGCTGGCTGATCGATCGGCTTGTCGCGTCAAAACGCAGAGAGGGCTATTTCCACCGTAATATCCTCATCCTGGGAAGCCGGACCGCCGCTCAGGAACTCATCGATCTGGTTAAAAAACAAAAGGGAACCATTATTAGAATCGTTGGTTGTATCGAAATCAATTCGGAGGATGTCGGGAAAACCGTATCCTGCAAAGTCAAAGTGATTGGGACACTGGATGATCTTCGGGATATTTTGCTTAATCAGGTGATCGATGAAGTCCTGATTACCATGCCGTTGAATGAAATCAAAAATTCCGAGTGGTATCTGTCTTTCATCAACACCTTTGGAATCACCGTCCGAATTATTCCCTACTGGTATATTCGGAAATTCATGACGATCCATGCCTTTCACTCCGTCAAGGTGGAGCAATTTTTGTCGGAACCGGCGCTCATTATCAGCCGAATTCAGAAAAATCAGGACGCCTTGGCCATCAAATCCATCATCGATTATGTCTTGGCCCTTTTCGCGCTCATCATCACCTCTCCGCTGTTCGTGATTCTCCCCTGCCTGATCAAATTGTTTTCTCCCGGTCCTGTTTTCTATAAACAGATTCGCAGCGGTCAGGATGGCAGAAAATTTCCACTCTTTAAGTTTCGCTCCATGGTCATGGGCGCTGAAGAACAGCAGTACACCCTTATCGAATTGAATGAGGCGGACGGCCCGGCATTCAAAATGAAGGATGATCCCCGTATTATTCCTTATATTGGGAAATTCTTAAGAAAATTCAGTTTGGATGAGCTCCCCCAGTTTATCAATGTGGTCCGGGGCGAGATGAGCATTGTCGGGCCGAGACCCCCGACCCCTGCGGAAGTGGAAAAATATGAACTATGGCAACGCCGGCGCCTCTCGATGAAGCCCGGAATGACCTGTATCTGGCAGGTCCAGCCCAGTAGAAACGATCTCACTTTTAATCAGTGGATGGATATGGATATGGATTATATTGACCACTGGTCTTTATGGCTGGATATTGTTCTCATCTTGAAAACCATTCCGGCCATCCTGATTGGGCACGGCAGATAATCATTATTATAATCAGTCTAATTGGAACTCCTGCCGCCATTCCCGGGTCTCTTCCCATTTCGGCTGGCTCGATTTTTCAAACAGACAATTGTTGATCACCAGCCAATCCATCTCGGTTCGCATAAAACATTGATAGGCATCCTGGGGAGAACAGACTATCGGCTCTCCCCGCACGTTAAAACTGGTGTTCACCACAAGGCCGCAGCCTGTCTGTTGCTTAAAGGCCTGGATCAGTTTCCAGTACCGTTCATTGGTCTCTTTATGCACGGTTTGAATCCGGGCGGAAAAATCCATGTGAGTCACTGCCGGGATATCGGATCGCAGCCGATAGAGTCGGTCACGGATATCCGTAGGATCGTCCGGCGGAGCGGCTTTTCTGTGTCGACCGGTTACCGGCGCAACCAGAAGCATGTAGGGAGATGCGGTTTCGATATCAAAATATTCCCGGACGTCTTCCGAAAGAACCGATGGCGCAAAAGGCCGAAAGCTTTCCCGAAATTTTATTTTAAGGTTCAGCCGTTTTTGCATTTCCGGATTGCGGGGGTCCGCCAGAATACTCCGGTTTCCCAAGGCCCGCGGTCCCCATTCCATCCTTCCCTGAAACCACCCGATGACGTTTCCTTCCGCCAGCAGTCGGGCTGTCTCCGTGCACAGCAGATCAAATTCCGAGTAACGCCTCCAGGTTGCCTGAAATTTATTTTTCAGCCGATCGATATCCCTCTGACCATATTCAGGCCCGAGGTAGGCGCCCTTCATTGCGTCTGCATCGTGATCGGAACGGGTTCTTGCCGTTCCTTTCCAGATATGACGGGCGGCAAGGGCGGCGCCCAGAGCGCCTCCGGCGTCGCCGGCGGCAGGCTGCATCCATATCGCGTCAAATATTCCCGCACCCTGAATTTTGGCATTGGCCACACAGTTCAGGGCAACCCCTCCGGCCAGGACCAAGCGGTTGCTTCCGGTCAATTGCTTGGCCGTCCGGGCCAGCTTTATTACCACCTCTTCCGTGACCTCCTGAATGGCCAGGGCCAGGTCCATATAAGGCTGCGTCAACTCGCTTTCCGATTCCCGACGCGGGATTCCCAAAAGGGCTTCCCAGCGGTTGTCCTTGCACATTCTTAAGCCCGTGGCAAAATCAAAATAGTCCATATTCAACAGAACAGATCCATCTTCCCGGATATCGACCAGTTCAGTGAGAATGGCATCCTTGTACCGCTTAAATTGGCCGGTATCGCGAATCCCATAAGGCGCCAGACCCATCAGCTTGTATTCGCCGCTGTTGACCCTGAAGCCGCAGTAGTAAGTAAAGGCGGAATAGAGCAATCCAAGGGAATGGGGGAAGGTTAGCTCGCGCAGGATCTCGATTGCGTTTTGGCGGCCCAAACCGATGGTGGTTGTGGCCCATTCACCGACGCCGTCGATGGTTAAAATGGCAGCCTCAGCAAACGGGGATGGGTAAAATGCGCTGGCGGCATGGGAAAGATGGTGTTCCGGAAATAGCAGAGGGGGTTTATGGTCAATGGATTGGCCATGAATGGTTTTCAATTCATTCCACAAGAGGTTCCGCATGAACAGTTTTTCTTTGATCCAGATCGGCATGGCCGAAAGAAAACTTTGAAATCCCTTGGGGGCAAAGGCATGATACGTTTCCAACAGGCGCTCAAATTTCAAAAACGGCTTGTCATAAAACGCAATGGCCGCAAGATCTTCGATACCCAGACCGGCTTCATCCAGGACATAGCGGACGGCATGCGTTGGGAAAGATTGATCGTGTTTCAGGCGTGTAAATCGCTCCTCATGGGCCGCGGCGATGATATCATTTTCGCTGATCAGCGCGGCGGCGCTGTCATGGTAAAAAGCGGATATTCCAAGATAAAAATTCGGCATAGGGTCCGTATGATCGTCTTTAAACGTTCATCCTCTTTATTGGCCGGATAGTCTGAAATAGCGTTGATCCATCAAATACCGATACACATGCCGAGCATAGACATCCGTTACCCTATCTCCCGGGTGTCCGTCTGCCGGATTTGCCCATAATTTACGATTGGGGATATGATGCAGCTCTTGATAGACAGCCGGATACAAATTCAGATAGTCGATATGGGCATTTTTGAGCAACGGGATAATTTTTTCAAACCGCTGTTGTAACCAGGGATGGTGATTTTCCGGGGTCATCACAAAGAGCATTTGGATATGGCGGGCATGGCAATATTCGGACATATCCTTCAATAGTGCCTGATATTGTTTCAGATTCTCTTCTGTATACACTTTATTCAGCCAGTTGGTGTAACCATAGTCAAAGAATGAACTAAAAAAACCATTGACCAAATCGACCGACAAAGAGAGGGCGTTGGGGAATAAATATCGGCTGATGGGCTGGACAAAGAACCTGTCAATGATTCCACCGGTATAAATAAAAAGTTTTATGTTGCTTTCGTCCATAGACGGATCGTTTACGACAAATCCTACCAATAGCAAATCGAAATCAGAGCGCATACCTTCCGACTTCAGGAAGCGATATTCATCCAGCGTGGACCAGCCCGGTTTTCCCCAATTGAGAATTTCCGACTTAACGCCGTTCTGGTTCAGCAGATGTTCTAACTTGTGCGTCCAGATCACCTGATCTTCGACGCCAACGCCCCAGATAAACGAATCCCCCAAGACCGCAATACGGGTGAACCCAGGGGCTTTGCGAAGTGCGTGCTCCGGATCGTTAAACCCGTAACGATTTAATTTTGATCTGGCTTTATGGCCTTGATTGATTCTGGCATTAATCATTTTTTGCTCATAGGGGATCCAGAGCGGTGCTTCCTGTTCCAGGTTTGAAGGAGCATACTTTAGCCCTATTTCCAATATTCCGAATGTAAAAAAAATCGAACAAAAGACCAACAGTAAATTTTGCAGGACAATTTTTTTATATCGGAAGATTAATAATCCCAGAAGCGCCAGAACAAGTTCAACAGCTACGAGAAAAACCCGTTTTTCAATCTCGGCAAATTTGACCTGTTCCGTAGATAGAAATTTAATCACCCATTCGTTTAAAACAACTCCGGCTATGATCAGGGAAACGCCGAGAATATGATATAAACGGTCCATTGAATCGCCTGTCTTGAGAGGAACAGTGCTGTGAGGCTTTTTCATCGCGTTAGAACAGGGTGTAAATAAAAGGCGCCAGCGCAGAGCCGCTGGAAAAAACAATCAATCCGCCAAGCAGCAGCATGATCAAAATAATCGGGAGCAGCCAGTATTTCTTGCGCACCCGCATGAATCCCCAGAGATCTTTTAGAATATCCATCCATCCTCCTGAATCGTCATCTTAATAAGGCCGGTTGAAATCATCGGCTATAAAAGTATGATTTCGCTCCGTAAAAACAGAATTCACGCCATTTTTCCAAGCCTTTCGCTTCATGGGATCAAATCCCATACATCTTCTGATCATGCCAACCGGAATTAGCACGCCCACGAAAATAACGGTGAGAACGATTCGATTGGTCATATTTCCAAGGCCCGTGGAAAAGTAATACCAAATGACTGCCAGCGGTTTGAGAACGACAGGGACGGTCATGACCACAAGCAGCGTCCCGATGGAAAGAGGAAGGAAAAATAATTTTTCCGTCCAGTACGCAGTCAGCAGCAGGATCAGGACGATGACGAGTCCGGTGTCTTTGGCATAATCCTGCGTTGGGCGAAATTTTGATTTCATGGAATTCAAGGGTCCGGGTTTTTATGAGATATTTCTCCCAGCAGTTATAGTATAACAAGAACGGCCTTGAACATCAATGAAATATTGATCCAGTGCTGCAGTAACAGAATGTTGAAGAAAACGCGCGGGTGTGTTAAGAGCCTATCCCCGGCCTCGCTGATCATCGGGCGGCGGCGATACCAATTACCATGGAATTGCCGTGAGACGCATGAAAAACAGGGGGCGGCTTTGCGGTAGAGGAAAAAGAGAAAAAATGGATATCGACAAAACAAAATGTGTAGGCTGTGGAAATTGCCACGTTATTTGTACGATGGGGGCGATCTCGCTTGGTGAAGACGGGAAGTCTGTCGTGAATCAGGATGAATGCGTGGAGTGTTCGACCTGTTACCGGGTACTCAGAAACGAGGGCTATCCCCCCTGGTTCGTCCGCGCCATCCGGAAGGCGCTCTTTTTCTTCAAATTGGGCTACCTGGCGGATATCGACCTCTGTCCGACCGGGGCGCTGACGCCTCCCGAGCTGACCTGGCCCCGAATCTTGCGCGCCCAGTTTAGCAACCCCACCGTCGTTCATCCGGGAACCGGCGTGCCCGGACGGGGAACCGATGAGATCAAGAGCAACGACGTTACGGGGAGGCTCCGGCAAGGCGAGGCGGGACTGGTCGTCGAGATCGGCCGGCCCGGTCTGGGCGCATTTTTCCGGGACATCGAGAAGGTAGCGATGGCCCTTGCCCCGCTGGCGCCGATCTTCGAACCGGAAAACCCGGTCACCCATCTCATCTCCGATTTCAAGACGGGAAGGATGAAAGAAGATATCCTGGACGAGAAGGTCCTTTCCGCCATCATCGAAATGAAGATCGATCTGGAAAGGATTCCGGTGTTTCTGCTGGCGCTGGAAAAGGTACAGCGCGAGATCGACACCGTGATCAGCGTCGGCGTCGCTTCCCGCTGCCTCCCGGACGGAACGATCCCCCACGAGGAATGGGTGCAAAAGGCCGGCTATCCGCTCTCTCCGAACGGCAAGACCAACCTCGGTCTGGGCAAACCGCGCTTCAGGGAGGACGAGCCATGACCAACACGCTGCACCGACAGGGCGAGATGGAAAGCCTGAAACACGATTACATCATCTTTGCCCATACCGCGAAAGGGAAGAACCGCGAGGGTTCGGCGG
>Ga0210051_1000672_pt1 | contig 32505 bp, 27 predicted proteins | sample CryGey092014_all_FD_185464 | JGI IMG/M metagenome (GOLD analysis project Ga0210051, IMG submission 185464) | Groundwater microbial communities from aquifer - Crystal Geyser CG23_combo_of_CG06-09_8/20/14_all (SPAdes) (version 2) | ecosystem: Environmental > Aquatic > Deep subsurface > Groundwater...
TTGTCAAGCCGCTTAGAAAAGAAAGATTGCTCCTTCCTTTCTGGCTTCTTGCTACCAGACTGCCAAATCTTATCTGGGTCAGTTATTTGCAACTGACTGGATTAGCCACAGCTTAGCTTGGCGCTCATCTTATCACCATGAATTTCCCTGTTTTTTTCTCACCCGCGGGATTCGTGATGCTGTAAATATAAACGCCGCCCGCGACGATCTCCTCTTCCGCATTCCTGCCGTCCCACTCCTTTGTCTCGCCAGTGCCGGTCTTATCGAGCCGGCGGACGAATTCGCCTGCTATGCTGTAGATATTTATCGTCGCGTTATCCGTGAGAAACCCGAATGTCATGTTCCCGGTCGCGGGATTGTAAGGCACGGGATAGACTATTACGTTTGAAATGCTGCGGCAATACTGGCAGCCGGATCTTGAAAAATTGAAGTATTCGTCCTGCGCCTGGACCCAGTATTCCGTGGTCTGGGAAGGAAGCGTTGCCCAGATCCAGTCACCCGAAACCTCCATTTTTTTTACCGACCAGGTCCCTTCCGCCCTGTAAAACGCAAAAGCTGCCTTTACCCCGCCTGAGCTCGCCCTTATCCTGACCCCGCTGTTATCCCTGATCACCGTGGACATAGAAATCCCCGGCGGCGTGTAATCGGTGATATTAAGGCCCGCGGAATATGCGCCCCAGTCAGTGCAGTGCTCGAAAATGTGCGTCATCTGGGAAATGTCATCGCCTTTTACCATGATCTTTGACGCGTCGTCAGTGCCGATGTAAAGAACCTGCTCGCCCGCGGATTTGTGGATGACCGGGATAAGCTTCCAGTCATAGCACATGACCCTTGACCCCACCGCGTCCACGGCTGCCGGGTCTTCTCCGGCGAGAACGCACTGCCTCCAGCAGGTCTTGCCAGGCCAGGCAAAATTATCGTATTCGCTCGCCTGCACAGCGTCCACTACGTTGAAATACCGCCTCTGCCTGGATGTCCGCAGGATCCCGTCCCTGTCCGCGTAAAGCACTATCTTGTTCATATCGGCTATGGAACGCCAGAAAATATCGTTCCCGAAGTAGATTTCGTTCCCGGAAGCCCCTGCTTTCGTATGCGGCAGTCTTGCATTGGTAAAACCGGTCCAGTTTGTTGTACTGGGCATAGTGCTGCCAACGTGGTTCTTTATGCAAAGCGTGTTTATCATTCCCTGGTGGCATTTCATCTTGGCAACATTTATTATCACGGGGACAGCGAGCTCATGATCGCTTACCGCGTACCAGGCCATAGCCTGGCCTTTGGGATTTACACCGTAACAGTCAGTCTCAAAGAAATACGGGTTGTTGTAATTCGGCAGGTCTAAATTGGAGTAGCCGCTGCCCGCGAAAGAGCTGTATGAACCCATATATATCCATCTCCAGTGGTTAAGGTCTCCCAGCCCTATCGTCCGCAGGATGATGCCCGGGTTCCTTACCTGCAGGACCTGCATCATTGTCTCGTATCCGGTCTTTCCCATTATATCATAGGCGCTGTCACAGCCGGTGCATCCCTGGCTTCCGTCGCCCACCAGGACGGCCGAAGCTCCGGCCGCAATGCACATATCAACAACAGGCCGGACAACAGCCGGATGCGTGTAGGTGACGGCGGTGCATGCCATCAGGTTCACTTTTATGAGCACGGTATCACCCGGGTTCACCAGGGCATCAAGCGGGTTTGAATGCGTGCCCAAACCAAGGTCCTCAACTGCCTGCCAAACAAGACCGTAAACCGGGTTATCGTTTTCATCGTAAGGCGGGGTCTCTCCGTAATACGCGGAAGGTTCGTACCTGAAGCTCACCTCGGTAAACGCGCTTGCGGGCAAAGAAGACCGGGTGTGATCCATAGCGGGGATCGTCTGGCCGGCGCTGCCCGCGCTGCCCGCGTAAACGCTTCCGGGCCTGCCACGGAAACGCAGACCGAAAACAACCGCTAAAACCGCAAGGCAGGCGAAAACCGCCGTCCAGAAATGCCTGCTGAAGAAGATCTTTTTTATCTGTTTCCACAGCGAGATAAAAATAGGTATGATAAAAACGGTAATAAACCACCCGGATTGGGCTGCGGCAACCCTCTGGCACGGGTAAACGATCCTTGACGGTTTTACCCCTACCCTCAGGATAAACCATGCAAGACATGCCAGGCTGAACCAGAAGTAATTGCTCCATTTATTTTTCATACAGGTCTATTAAAAATAAAAAATCCGTCATTTCCGACGGCATTTTGTCCTTAAATTTGAAATTTAAAATTTGCAATTTGAAATTGTGCGTGGTTGGATTATTCTTCCCCGTCCATTATTATAACTTCCACCCTGCGGTTCTGCGCCCGCCCTATCTTGGTATTGTTTACGGCGATCGGGTCTTTGGAGCCGCAGCCCTTCACGGTTATGCGCTCTTTTGAAACGCCTTTGTTAACAAGGTACTTGACAACCGATTCTCCCCTTTTTACCGAAAGCTTCAGGTTGTACTTACTGGGGCCAGTGGAATCAGAATGCCCTTCAAGGGATATTTTGTTCTCAACGAATATTTTTATTATTCCGGCAAGTTTATCCAGTGTCCTGCGCGCCGCAGGGGTAAGATCCGCGTTCCCGAACTCAAAAAATATGTCCGCGCCCGTCTGGATGGGAAGCCTTGTTAAAGTTTCACCCCCGACAAAAACCTTCTCAGCCCTGGCACTCTCTAACTTGGCTTTTACGAGCTCCTCTATCCTCGCGTCCATCTCTTTAATGACCGATTCGGCTTTCAGCCTTGCTTGCTTCTCCTTCTCCGCGGAGGATTCTGCTTCCTTTCTCTTCTTCTCGGATTCATCCTGCATCTTTCTCAGCTTTTCCCCATCTGTTGTCTTCTTGGCAAGCTCAGCCTCCAGCTGCGCTATGCGCTTATCAAGCTCCTTAACAAGAGCTTCCGCTTTCAGTCTTGCTTCCTTCTCCTTTTTTACTTCTCCGGTTAATTTTACCTTTTCTGCTTCAGCCTGCTTGGCCTTTAATATAGCTGTTTCCTGATCTTTACTTTTGGCAGCCGAAGGTGGCACTGGCGAAGATGGCACAACGGCAGTTGTAACCGTCTTCTTTTCAGCCTCAAGTTTCGCCGCAGCGTCAGCGGTCACTTTTTTCTTTGCCTCTGCTTCCGCAGCTGCTTTCTTTTCAGCTTCGAGTTTTGCAGCGGCATCCTGAGCAGCCTTAAGTTCAGCCGCTTTCTTGGCTTCGGCTGCTGCATCCTGTGCCGCCTTCAATTCGGCGGCTTTCTTTGCCTCTGCTGCTGCTCCAGCTTTCGCAGCGGTTTCCTGCGCCGCTTTAAGCTCAGCAGCTTTCTTTTCAGCCTCAAGTTTCACCGCAGCGTCAGCGGTCACTTTTTTCTTTGCCTCTGCTTCCGCAGCTGCTTTCTTTTCAACTTCGAGTTTTGCAGCGGCATCCTGAGCAGCCTTAAGTTCAGCCGCTTTCTTGGCTTCGGCTTCCGCATCTGCTTTCTTTTTTGTTTCATCTGTCGGAGGTACAACACTAGCCGGGGTAGAAGCAGGAACTGCCTCCTGTACCTCTACCTCCTGGCCAGAACCTGTTATAGTAACTATGATCGAATTGCCGGTCTTGCCCGCATTGATCTGCAGGGAAGAAACGTCCGAAGTCTCGATAAGAATACGCCCTATCATAACAGGTCTTACTGAAGCCTGTGTTACTGTTATATACTTTAAAATGTCCTTCCCAACGTTCGTGGAACTTTCCTTGACCTTCAGGCCTCGGACCTCTATTAATACGCCGGAAGGAATCGTTGAAACTGACTGCTTGAACTGGGCGTCTCCGCTCATGACTATCTCAACAGTCGCGTTTCCGTCTGACTCGTTTGTCTTGACTTCCTTAAGCTCTGCGCAGTCAGCGGTTGCTGAGAAGAATGCTGCAGTCAGTGCCAGTAGTATTAAATGGACTATTCGCTTTTTCATTTTGTTTATTGATATTAATTTATTAATTGATATTGAAAGTAATTTAGTATATTATTATATATTAAATATAATAAAAGTCAAGGAAAAAGAGCTTTTTTCATAATTCTACGCATTTTTATGTTTCTAATCCTTAAACTATGAGCTACCATAGGCCCATTGCCTTAGCTCTGGGCCGAAGGTCCCTGCGTTACCCGCCAATATTCGTGGCGGGGCAGGGATATGCTATATACGGTTTTTAAGCCGTGGAAAGCTGCCCTGCCCTTTTCCACGCCGCCTTAACAGCCTTGTCCAATATGCTTCCCAGGCGGTATTTTTTTAAGACTTTAAGGGCTTCTGCCGTTGTACCCTTCTTTGACGAAACCATATCGCGCAGTTCCGCAGGCTCTTTACCTGTTGTTTCCAGCAGCGCAACAGCACCCTTCGCGGTTTGGATCGCCAGATTCTTGCATGTTTGTTTGTCCAATCCAAGATCGCAGGCCGATCTGATCAGATGCCCGATCATCTCGAAGAAATAAGCCGGGCCGCTCCCGGAAAGCGCGGTCACGGCATTAATATGTTTTTCAGCGACCGAAAAAACTTTCCCGGACCTGCGGAAAATTTCCTTCACTATAAACTCGTCTTTCCTGCTTGCACGCTTTCCCCTGCAGACCGCTGCCGCTCCCCGGCCGGCGATCAGGGCTATATTAGGCATAACCCTGACCACCCTTGCTTCACCTGCGGCTTTTTCAATAAAGCGGGTGCTTATACCCGCAGCTATGGAAACAAACAGGTGCCTTGCCGTCACCGCGTCTTTTATGTTTACCAGCACTTCCTTCATCTCCTGCGGTTTTATCGCAAGTATCACGATATTGCTTTTACTGACCAGTTCCAAGCTGTCTTTTGCAGGCGTTATCCCTGATCTTGAAGCGGCACGCTTTGCGGCAGGCCTTATGTCATAGCCCATGAGCGAAGATCCCTTCAGGCTTCTGCCGATAGCCATGCCCATTTTCCCCAGCCCTATTATACCGATCTTCCCCAGCTTCATGTTAACCCCTATCGAATTATGAATTATGAATGATGAGTTATGAATCAAAATCAAGGAGTTTTATTTAAATTCAATTCCATGTTGTTGACTCATAATTCATAACTCATAACTCATAATTAATTTCCTGTTTCTTTTTATATTATTTTGTTCCTAAGGAATGCCGGTATCTCCAGGTTGTTCACGGGATGCGGCCTTTTTTCCTCATCCAGCCTTGTCCCGAATTTATCTATAAGGCTCCTGCGCTTGTATGCCGGTCTGTCATAATCCTGCGCGGCGGCATATGCCCCGGTGTCCACTTCCGCTCCCTGCTCCGTGTCCTGAGCGATCTTCTTTTCAAACCCGCTGGCAATTATCATGACCGTGGCCTCATCCCCCATGCTGTCATCCTCAACGGTCCCGAAAATGATATGCACGTCATCGCTTGCCATCTTCTGGATCAGGGTAGCTGCTTCCTGGACCTCGCCCATCTTAAGGTCCTTCCCCGAAATATTAAACAGGATCCTTTTCGCGCTATCTATGCAGCTTTCGTTCACAAGCGGGTTCGATATTGCCATTTTCACCGCGGCAACCGCCCTCCCCTCGCCGGACGCTGATCCCATTCCCATAAGCGTCTGCCCGGCGTCCCTCATTATGGTGCGCACGTCGGCAAAATCCAGGTTTATCAGGCCCGGGGTCGTGATCAGGTCAGAGATACCTTTGACCCCATGGTAAAGAACGTCATCGGCCATCCTGAAGGCTTCGTTCAGTGAAGTCGCGTTATTGCACAGCCTCATCAGATTGTCGTTAGGGATCACTATCAGGGTGTCAACCTTGCCGTTGAGCTGCGCTATGCCCTGCTCTGCCTGCATGCGCCTTTTCCTGCCCTCGAACCCGAAGGGAAGCGTAACTATCGCAACAGTCAGTATTTCCATCTCCCTTGCAAGCTGGGCCACGACCGGGATCGCGCCTGTTCCTGTCCCGCCGCCCATCCCTGCCGTAAGGAAAACCATGTTTGAGCCGTCGATCGCCTGTTTTGCCAGGTCTATGTCCTCTTCAACGGCTTTCCTGCCCACATCCGGGTCTGAACCTGCGCCCAATCCCTCGGTAAGCTTGGACCCGATCTGTATCTTGTTGGTTGAAAGGGACGCTTTCAGGGCCTGGGCGTCAGTGTTTATGGCAATGAACTCGACGCCCCGGATCTCCGCCCTTATCATCCTGTCAACCGCGTTGCTGCCCCCGCCTCCTACCCCCACCACCTTCAGGTTCGCCCAGTAACCTCTTTCTTCCTCAAATCTGAACATATTCTCCCTCCTTTTTTGAAATTTGATTACGGTGATTTTCAACTGATGATTACGATGATTATTAAATAATGATTACGGTGATTATTAGAATAATGATCACAGCGATAAGTGCAACGATAGCAGTGATTTTAAAATTTATAATCACTGTAATCATTCTTTAAATCACTGTAATCGGTATTTACTAAAAAAAATTCTGCCACCATTTCCTGAAGCCCTCGAAGACTCCGCCCTTGCCGAAAATGGGAACGCCCCTCAGCTTTGACTGCATCAGAAGACCTGCTGCCACGGAAAAAGAAGGATCCGAAACCGCGGAACCTTCGGCTGCAGCTGTTATACCGCTTGCCTTCCCTATCCTCACGGGCATCCTCAGCATGTTCCCCGCGAGGTCAACAAGCCCGTCGGTATTCGCGACACCGCCTGTCAGCACAACACCGGCGGAAAGCATGTCCTCGTAACCAGTTTTCTTTATTTCCGCCCTTACCAGCTCGAATATCTCCTCGAGCCTTGCCTGTATGATCTCGCACAGCACCAGTTTTGAAACCGTGTGGCCTCCCCTGCCGCCCAGGCCCGGAACATCCATCTCCCCCTCTTGTGCCATTGCCGATATCGCGCGCCCGTGTTCTTTTTTCAGTTTTTCCGCGACTTCGGGTGAACTGCGCACTCCCACGGCTATGTCTCCCGTAACCTGCTCGCCTCCCAGGCCCAGAACGCAGGTATGTATCACATAGCCTTTCACGAAAACTGCTATGCTTGTCGTTCCGCCGCCCATATCAACCAGCGCGACCCCGCTGTTTATCTCGTCCTCGGCAAGCACTGCGAGGCTGGAAGCCAGAGGCCCCGGGACCGTGCTCCTGACCCTCAGGCCGGCCGAATTAATGCTTTTAATGATGTTCTGCATGGATGTTATCGCGCCCATGAAAAGCATGACCCTGATACCCAGGTTTTCCCCGATAAGGCCCAGAGGAGGTTCCTTCACGCCGTCGTGCCCGTCAACGATGTATTCCTGCGGCGATATGTAAAAGATCTCCTGGTCAAGCGGTATGCTCAGCTCGCACGCCGCCTCTATAACGGCATTTATGTCCGCCTTCGTTATCTCTTTGTTTCCCCTGGAGATAGACCTGTGTCCGTCGCTGGGCATGCCCTTAAGGTAAATACCCCCGACGCTCGTAATGACATTTTTTATCCTCTGGCCGGACATCTTCTCTGCCTGCTCCACTGCGTCTTCGATCGCTCCAACGGTATTATCAAGATGAATAATTACTCCCTTGCGCAGGCCCCCGGACGCCGGCCTTGAACCGTATCCCAGCACTTCCACCTCGCCTTCTTCGCTTACAGCGGAAACAACCGCGCAGATCTTCGTCGTGCCGATATCAAGACTGCTCACGATCTCATCTTTAGCCAAATTCCCCTCCTTTTTTAAGATGACGATTACAGTGATTATTTAAAAATGATTACGGTGATTATTAACTACTGACGATCTTTGCTTCGCAACATTCTTTGTGGGTCACGTCGATAAACGACGAATTACGGTGATTATACAATGATTCTTTACTTCTCAGCATGCTTTATATTATTAAAATCATGAGGAAGCTTTTGGTTTAAGGACCGCTTCACCGCCGAAACGCAGATCCACGTATTCTATGCTCATCCCCCATGTTTTTATCTGCCCCATCAGCTTTTTTACCTTCCTGAGCTTGCCGGGAAAATCCCCGGTTCCCAGGTGGAATTCAATTCCGTCCCCGGTAACAAGAATAAGGTTCTGGGGATCCCTCATGTCAAGCTCAGAGATCTCTTTCACGGAAATACCCTCAGCTCCTGCCGCTTTTACGAAACCCGCGGCTTTTGGGAGCAATGCTTTCTGCTCATTGTCTGAAAGGCGGGCGGTTGTGACAAATGGTATGTCAAGTGAAAAGTTCCTGGACTGTCCTATCACGGACCCGCCCTCGTCCACATCGGAATATATATCGCTTCCCTCCTGCATGACCCTGAGGAAAGGCACCCTTTCGCCAGCTGTTATCACCAGTTTCCCCTCGCTGAAATGCCTCTGTATCCTTACGTCTTTTATCTTGGGATGGCGAAGGAGTTCTTCCGCGATATCCTTCGGATCTATACGCAGCATGTTCATGCCGATACTTAGTTTCTTAAGCGCCTGGAACTGGCTGAAGTCTATCTCGCTCCTGCACTTGACCTCCATGCTTTTAAGCGGGTATGCCCGCCCGGCGAATTCAAAGAACTTAACACCGAGTACTATTATAAGGAATACAGTGAGAAGCGCCAGCCATTCGCCGCGCGGGCCGTTGCCTTCTTTGTCCTTTCTTTTTTTTACGCCCTTGTTTTTTAAACGCGCGTCCCGCATTTATCTGCTCCTTGCCATCATGACGATCCTTGCCAGTAGTTCCTCGAACCCGATACCGGACGCTTTTGCCGATTCGGGGAAAAGCGAGAGTTCGGTCATGCCCGGAATCGTGTTAACTTCCAGGACATATATTCCGCTGCTGCCCATCCTGAAATCAACCCTTGAATAATCCCTGCAGCCCAGCGCCCTGTGGGCATGGAGGGCTAACTCCTGCACTTTCGCATAATCTCTTTCCCCGAGCGGCGCGGGAATAATATGCTCGCAGAATCCGGGGGTGTATTTTGCCTTAAAATCGTAGAAAGCCCTCCTGGGCTTCAGCTCTATGACCGCAAGCGCCTTGTTGCCCAGTATTCCCACAGAAAGCTCTTTCCCGCTTATATATTTTTCAACGATCACCTCGTTGCCGTATCTGAACGCGCTGCGCAAAATTGCTGCAAGTTCATTTTTGTTCCCGGCGATGCCTACCCCTATCGCCGACCCTTCCGAACTCGGTTTTACTACTACCGGAAAAGATAGTGAAACCGTGGACTGCCCGCCCTGCGCAAAGGCAGGGCGAGGTCTCGCCCCGATATTAATCGGGGCGGATGGACCGTGGACTGTGGACTTATGCAGCACCTGGTACCGGGGAGTGGGGATGCCTTCGGAAACAAAGATCTTTTTTGCGAAAATTTTATCCATCGCAAGCGCTGAAGCAAGCACTCCCGAACCTGTATAAGGAATACCCATTCCCTCCAGGACCGCCTGTATGCCTCCGTCTTCACCGAACTTGCCGTGTATGCACAGGAATGCGACATCGAATTTTTTCCTGAAAAGCTCCTGGAAAGATCTTTTCCCTTTCAGGTCCAGGCAGGAAACCCTGAAACCCGCTTTTTTCAGCCCTTTCGCCACGGAAGATCCGCTCTTCAGCGAAACCGCCCTTTCACTCGACCATCCGCCCGAAAGCACCAGCACCCTTGTCTTCTTCATACAACTCCTAATTATGAATTATAAATTATGAATTATGAATCAACAACAAGGAGTTTTATCTTAATTCAGGGCAAAAGCCCTGATTCCTTCACTCATAATTCATAAATCATAATTCATAATTGAATTTAAAATTCACCTAAAAGCTGCACTTCCAGCTCAAGCTTCACGCCGAAATGCTCGTAAACCCTTTTCTGCATTTTTTCAATAAGGCTCATGACATCAGCCGCACTGGCTTTCCCGCGGTTGAGGATGAAGTTCGCGTGTTTCTTCGAAACAACAGCCCCGCCGGCCTTCTCGCCCTTCAGCCCTGCCAGATCGATCAGCAGGCCTGCAGAGCAACCGTTCGGGTTCTTGAAAATGCATCCCGCGGAAGGCTTATCCATAGGATGTATCTTTTTCCTTTTAGCCCACGCAGCCGATATGCTCTTTTTCACCGCGTAAGGCGACGCTTTTTTAAGCCCTCCCAAAACCGCTCCGGTTACGATGCCTTTCATTTTCTTAAGACTGCTGTCCCTGTATGAAAAAACCAGCCTGCCCGCGGGTATCCTTCTTGTCCTGCCGCTGTAATCCATGAAGTCCACTGATCTCACTGTTTTTCCTATTGCCATCCGCGGAGAACCGGCATTTCCGATAAGCGCTCCTCCAAGGGTTCCCGGTATTCCTGCCATGAACTCAAGCCCGCTCAACCCCCTGCCTGCAAGAGCGCTCAGAAGCCCGGACACTGAAATTGAAGCGCCCACTTCAACCGTGCTTCCCCTGATCTTCACCTGGTCCAGCGCCTTTCCGGCCTTTACAACAACGCCCCTTATGCCTTTGTCTCCGACCAGTATGTTCGTGCCGCTGCCGGCTATGTACAGCGGCAGTCCGGATCTTTTCGCGGCACTGAATATCCTGCGCAGCTCGTTAATATCTTCGGCTATGATGAACACGTCTGCCGGCCCGCCTATCCTGAAGGACGTATGCTTTGACATAGGCTCGTTAAAAAGCACCCGGCTTTTTTTCAGGATCTTCCCGATATCTTTAAAAACAAATTGCTTTTTCATTTTTCACCAAATAATAAAAATTACCACGGAGGCACTGTGATCATAGCTTTTACTTGACACTTGATACTTGACTCTTGATACTGAAACTCTGACACGCTGATACGCTGACACGTTGACACGCCTTACTTCTCTTTTAGCTTTCTAAGGATCTCTTCCCCTATCGTGTAAACGTCTCCGGCTCCCATCGTAAGCACAAGGTCGCCCGGCTTTGCTATCCCCGCAATGTAAGATGCCGCCTCTCCCTTGTCCTCAATGTATCTTTTTTCCCCGCAGGTCCTGATCCCCGAAAGTATCACGCTTTGGTCCACGCCCTTTATTTCCTTTTCGCCGGCGCTGTAGATCTTTGTCAGGATGACTATGTCGGTGCGCGAAAGCGACCTGCCCAGTTCCCTGCCCAGGAATCTTGTCCTGCTGTACCGGTGCGGCTGGAACACGACTATCATCCTTTTTCTCCCCAGCCTCCTGGCAACCCGCATTGTCGCGTCTATCTCGCTGGGATGGTGCGCGTAATCGTCGATCACCAGCACCCCTTTTTCTTCGCCCTTGACCTCTATCCTGCGCTTCGCGCTCCTGAAATCCGCGAGCGCTTCGCATGCCTTCGAAAAATCAACGCCAGCCTGCAGAGCGGCGCAGGCAGCGGCCAGGGCGTTTGAAACGTTATGCATTCCGGGCACACCCAGCCTTATCCTGCCAAGCCTTCTGCCTTCACCCGTGACCTCGAATTCGCTGCCCCAGAGGTCCAGCCTGATCCCGGACGCGCAAAAATCAGCTTTCCCGGAGGTGCTATACGTAAGCACGCCGCACTTCAGCAGTCTTTTCCTTTTTATTATCTCCGAAACGTTCCTGTCGTCGGAATTCAGTATCATTATCCCGCCGGCTGGGGTCAGGCTGGCGAAATCCCAGAAAGCCTTCTTAAGATTTCGTAGATTCCCGTAATGATCCAGGTGTTCTTCTTCGATATTCGTAACGATACCTATGTCCGGCGGCAGCTTCAGGAACGAACCGTCGCTTTCATCCGCTTCGGCAACAAAATATTCCCCTTTGCCCAGGCCGGCATTGACCCCGCCCAGCACCCCCACGTAACCCCCCACCGCGAAATCCGGTTCGAATCCCGCCCTGTGCAGTATATAAGCGATCATGGAGGTGGTTGTTGTTTTTCCGTGCGTGCCTGTTATCACTATCCTCTTCCTGTCTTTCATGAGGGAAAAAAGCATGTCCGCCCGCCGTATGACGGGGATACCTTTTTCCTTTGCCTCTTTCAGCTCCGGGTTTGAAGGGGAAACCGCTGACGACACGACAAGAAGGCGCGCGTCCGCAACGTTCTGCGCCCGGTGGCCGGTGAAGATCTTTGCTCCTTTTTCCGCAAGCGTCCGTGTTGCCGCGGACTCTTTTATGTCAGACCCGCTCACGCTCTCGCCTTTTGCAAGCAGCATGAGCGCGAGACCGCTCATCCCCACACCGCCTATGCCCACGAAATGCACAGCTTTATTCTCAGCCACGGATCTCCACGGATTTTTACTCTGCAAACTCTGTAAACTTTATAAACTTTGTAAACTGCATCAGCAACCACGGATTAACACGGATTCCCACGGATTTAACTTTTAACTTTTAACTTTAAACTCTGGGGCTTGAGTTTGGGGCGGTGCCTCCACACGCTTACCAGCACACCTGCGCAGGCCATCATGAAAACAAGCGATGAACCGCCGAAACTTATGAACGGCAGCGGCACGCCCTTAACGGGCAGGATCCCGCTTGCGACGCCCATGTTGAAAAACGCCTGCAGCACTATTATGAACGTTATGCCGCCGGCAAGGAGCCGCCCGAATTTATCCTTCGCTTCCAGCATGATGGATGCGCCCAGCCACAGGAAACCCATGAACAGAAGAACTACTGTCAGGGTGCCCGCGAACCCGAATTCCTCGCCTATGACGGATATTATAAAATCGGTATGCGGCGCCGGCAGGAAGAACAGTTTCTGCCTCCCTGCTCCCAGCCCCAGGCCCGCGGGCCCGCCTGAACCCAGCGCTATAAGCGACTGGATAGTGTGGTATCCCTTGCCCAGCGGGTCATTACCCGGGTGAAGGAATGCAAGGACCCTTGCCCTGCGGTAGGCTGAGCTGAAGATCAGCGCGTATATCACGGGCAGAGAGCACAGCGCTATCCCCACGAGATAAAATATCCTTGCCCCCGCCAGGAAAAGCATGCCGACAAAGATAATTCCGAGAAGCACCACGGTCCCGAAATCCGGCTGCCTCAGGATAAGGACTACCAGCGCTCCGGTAACGATTATATACGGGAGTATGCCGTAGGTAAAGCTCTCCACTTTTTTCTGCTTTTTGCTCAGCGAGGAAGCGAGAAATACTATCAGGCAGAATTTTGCCAGTTCAGACGGCTGGAATGAAACAGGGCCGAGCCTGAACCACCTTACAGCCCCGCCTGCCTCCTTCCCGAATTTCGGCGTTAGAACTAGAAAAAGCAGCGCAACCGTCAGGGCGAAAAGCGGGTACTTGAGTTTTTCAAGTATGTGGTAATCCAGGTACATGAAAACCAGCATCATCACGATCCCCAGCACCATCCACACAAGCTGCTTCCTGAGGAAAAGCAAAGGGTCCATCCGGTATTTTTGGCTCTCGCCGGACATTATACCGCTTGAGCTGTATATCATTACAACCCCTGCCACGACCAGGACCAGCACTATCACAATTATCCCGATATCAGGCGACACTTTCATTTTAACCCCGATTTACCGCTGAAATCAATTATGAGTTATGAATTATGAGTTATGAGTGAAGGAATTTTATTTAAATGAAAATCCATGCCGTTGATTCATAATTCATCATTCATAATTCATAATTAGAAATTTTTTATAATTTACTCACTTCGTCCTTGAAGATCCTGCCCCGCTCTTTGTAATCCCTGAACATATCGAAACTGCTGCATCCGGGAGACAGCACCACCTCATCCCCTGGCTCTGCTGATTCGGCCGCGGCCCTTACCGCTTCCCCCATGTCCGCTGCCTTCATTATAATGCCTCGCAGGGAGTTGCTGTAACCCAGGAGCATCTTCTCTATGGCGTCTTTCGCCTCTCCGATAAGGATTATTTTCTTTGCTTTCTCTTCCGCGGGTTTTCCGAGTATCCCGAAATCCCCGCCCTTATACCTGCCCCCTGCTATCAATACAAGCGATTTTTTTCCCGGCGTCCCGAGGCTTTCAAGCGCTTTGAGCACGGCGTCGACCGTTGTTCCCTTCGAATCGTTTATGTACCTGACGCCTTTTTTATCCCCTGCCGGCTCCATCCTGTGTTCAAGCCCTGTGAATTCCCTGAGCGCTTTGGAGGCGGCGTCAGCATGTATCCCAAAAACCATTGCCATCGCGGTTGCCGCAAGCGCGTTCTCAAGGTTATGCTGGCCTATAAGCTTTATCTGCGAGATCTCGCAGACCGTCTGCTCCGTGCCGATCCTGCTTATTATCTTTCCGCCCCTTACGAACACGCCTGTCTGCGGTTCGCTCTTTCTTGAAAAAACAACCTTTCTTGCCTTTATGCCCTCTTCGACCAGTGCCGCGGTGGCGGGGCAGTCCCCGTTGATCACCGCGAAGTCGTCCGCATGCTGGTTCTCGAATATCCTCGCTTTCGCCTTAATGTATTCTTCCATGCCCGGATACCTGTCAAGATGGTTCGCGTTTATGTTCAGCAAAGCCGCGATCTTCGGCCTGAAATCTTTGATGGTCTCGAGCTGGAAACTGCTTATCTCCGCCACAACAGCTTCAGGCTGCGCCCCGGTGTATACCGGTCCCGCGAATTTGGTCAGCGGCTCACCGATATTACCCCCGACTATCACTTTCTTGCCGCCTGCCTTAAGCATTTCTCCTGTCAGGACCGTGGTTGTTGTCTTGCCGTTTGAACCTGTTATCGCTATTATAGGGCTTGATATGAACAAGAAGGCAAGCTCGATCTCTCCTATTACCGGGATCCCTTTTGCCGCTACTTCCTTCAGTATCGGTATACCGGAAGGTATTCCCGGGCTAATGACCACGGCGTCAGAATCAAGGACCTGGCGGCTGTGCCCCCCGAACTCTGTCCTGATACCCGCGGGGAGCCCGGCCGGCAGCTTCCCCAGTTCCTCCTTCTTCTTCGTATCGCTCAAAAGCACGTCTGCACCGGCCTTTACCAGAAGAACGGAAGAATAGATGCCGCTTATCCCCATGCCCAGAACGCTTATTTTTTTCCCTTTAAGATCCATTTTTTTAGAAATCAGATTAAGATTAAGAACTTTTTAACCACACGATTACACAGATTTCCACGAGATGACGGTTTGACCGTCATTGCGAGCGGAGCGAAGCAATCTTGTATTGGATTGCTTCGTCATTTCATTCCTCGCAATGACATTTCTTGTGGAATTCGTCAGTCTTTCGATATTACCCACAAAGAATGTTGCGAAGCAAACAATCGCGTGAAATCTCGTGGTTATATGTTTTGCATTAATCTCAATCTGCCTTTTTTATCTTAGCTTGAGCGTTGAAAAAGTCACAAGCGCAAGAATTATGTTAATGATCCAGAACCTGACAACGACCTTCGGTTCAGGCCAGCCCTTCAGTTCAAAATGGTGGTGCAGGGGTGTCATCTTAAAGATCCTTTTCCCGGTAAGCTTGAAACAGGTAACCTGCAGTATGACGGATACTATCTCCACGAGGAATATTCCCCCGACGATCAGCAGGAGTATCTCCTTGCGGACAAGAAGCGCGACAAGCCCTATAGCTCCGCCGAGAGCCAGGGCTCCGGTGTCACCCATAAAAACCTGCGACGGGTATGAATTGAACCACAGGAACCCAAGGCCCGCGCCCATCATTGCTGAAAGGTAAACGGTCAGCTCGCTGCTCTGCTGCACGAAAGGTATCAGCAGGTACTGGCTGAACTTGAAATTTCCGGTGAAGTAGGCGAACAGCCCCATGGTCGCGGCTGTTATCACAACCCCTCCTATAGCCAGCCCGTCCAGCCCGTCTGTCAGGTTGACCGCGTTCGACGAGAACATTATCACCAGCGCGGCGAACGGGACATACAGGATCCCGAGCCTTATGAGCGCGTCCTTAAAAAACGGCACTGTAACGTCGGAAAAGCCGGCTGTTTCCGGCGACATGTAAAGGAACACGCCTACCGCAGTGCCTATAAAAGCCTGGGCCGTGAGTTTCTGCCACGGCTTCAGACCCCCGGGCTTCCCTTTCTTAAGCTTCAGGTAATCGTCAAGGAAACCTACAAGGCCCAGGAACACCGTGCATATGAGAGCCGCGTGTATGAAGGAATTGTCAAGCCTCGCCCACAGGGCGGTTGAGATAACGAGTGTCAAAACTATAAGCAATCCGCCCATTGTCGGCGTGCCCACCTTTGCCTTGTGCTGCTGCTCGAAGAGCGGGAACTCCCTGACCGTGTCACCCACCTTGGCCTGCTGCAGCCTTTTAATTATCCAGGGCCCCAGCGTTATTGTGAGCACGAGGCTTAGCAGGGCCGCGCCGGCTGACCTGAACGTTATATACCGCAGAACGTTGAACCCGAAAAAGTGATCACGAAGAGGGAACAACAGATGATAAAACATCCAGCACCTCCTCCATTTTAGCTTTGCGGGAACCCTTTACAAGGAGCATATCGCCCTTTCTGGCCTCCCGCTTCAGTTCTTTTATAAGTTCTTTTTTATCGGTAAAAGCGCGGGCGCAGCCGCCTTTCAGGGCGAATTTTTTCGCGGTTACGCGCGCGAGGTTTCCCAGCGTGAAGAGGATATCCACCCCCGCCTTTTTAATATCTTCTGAGATCTTCCTGTGCGCCGGGACCGCGAGCCTGCCAAGTTCCAGCATGTCCCCGAGTACAAGGATCTTTCTTTTCCCGGGGATCTCCCCGAGGAAGGAAACCGCCTGGCACACGGATGATGGGTTGGCGTTATACGCGTCGTTTATAATTGTGATGCCGCCGGATTTTTTTATCTCCATCCTCATAGGCGGGCTTTCAGCGCTCTCGATTCCTTTTTTAATAAGTTCCGCCCGTATCCCCATGGCATATCCGGCTGCCGCGCCTGCGAGCGCGTTGTATACGTTAAAAAGCCCCGGCATAGTAAGCTTTGTTTCAAGCGTTTTTGAACCCAGGCTCAGCCTGAAAGAACTTCTGCATCCCGATATTTTTATGTCAGAAGCGCAAACGTTCCTCCTGTTATTGAAGGCGTAGTTGCCTGAAATCCCGTATGTAACCAGCCTGACCGAGGGGGGTATGTTCCCGGACTTGATCCACCTGCGGGCCATAGCATCGTCAGCGTTAAGGACTGCCGTTCCCCCTGCACGCAATCCCTTTATAAGGGAGAACTTCTCCCTTGCGACGCCGCCTACGCTTTTCAGCCCTTCAATGTGGCTCATACCGATATTCGTAACCACTCCTGCCGTTGGTCTGGCTATCTCAACCAGCCTCCTGATCTCACCGTAAGCGTTCGTGCCCAACTCAAGAACTGCGGCTTTATGCCTGCGGCCCAGCCCGAACAGCGTGAGCGGCACCCCGACCTCATTGTTGAAGTTCCCCTTATTTTTCAGGACGTGCCTGCGCCCGAATTTCATGCCCAGTATGCTCCAGATTATTTCCTTTGTGGTTGTTTTGCCGTTGCTGCCTGTCACGCATATCACCGGGATCCTTCGCCTCATCCTGCAGAAATTCGCTATGTCCTGCATCGCCCTCAAAGTATCCCCCACCGCAATAACTACCGGTTGAACGTTGAAAGTTGAACGTTGAAAGTTTTTAAACTTACGACTTACGACGCACGACGCACGACGCACGAGCATTCCTGCCGCTCCTCCCGCCACTGCTTTGGCAAGGAAATCATGGGCGTCGAAATTTTTGCCTTTCAGCGCGATGAACAGGTCTCCTTTTTTAACACTGCGTGTATCGGTAGAAATGTTTTTAAAAGAAGCGCGTATGTCCCCGCTGATAAGCCTTCCTTTTGTCGCCTTTAATATTTCTCTAACGGTCATCTTTTCCATGTTTTAACTTTCAACCTTTAACTTTTAACCTTTAACTGTTTTTAAGTATCTCCCTGACTACTTCCCTGTCGTCAAAATGTATGGTTTTATCCGCGAGTATCTGGTAATCCTCATGCCCTTTTCCGGCGATCACAACAAGGTCTCCCTGCCCCGCTGCCGAGCAGGCTTTTTCGATCGCCTCCCTGCGGTCAACGAAAGTGTAATATTCCCCCATGGGCTTTACTTTCTGTATCCCGGACTCTGTGTCCAGTATGATGCGCAGGGGATCTTCCCTTCTCGGATTATCCGAAGTGAGTATGCACAAGTCGCTGCATGAAGCCGCTATCTCGCCCATGATAGGCCGCTTGCTCCTGTCCCTTTCGCCCCCGCACCCGAAAACCACTATGAGCTTCTTCTTTGCTAGCTCCCTTGCAGCTATGAGCAGGTCTTTAAGCGCCTCCGGCGTATGGGCGTAATCCACTATCACGTAAAAACCCCTGCCCTTTATTTTTTCAAACCTTCCGGGAACGTTTGCGACAGACTCTATGCCTTCCTTTATTTCCTCTATCGGGATCCCTTCGGCGATCGCGCTTGCCGCGGCAGCCAGCGCGTTGTATATGTTGAACTTGCCGGTCATTTTCAGGTTCACGTCTGTCTTGCCCGCTGGTGTTACCATCTCGAACGATATTTTCTCCATGTCCATGTGCAGGGGGACAGCGCTGACCTGGGCTGCCGGGGAAAAACCGTATGTTATTTTTCTTGCCTTTGTAGAATCCATGATCTCCCTGGCGCAGGCGTCATCAAGGTTCACGACCGCGATCTTGTCCTTCTTGGCCCCGGGCCTGTCAAGGCCCTGGAACAGCTTCATTTTCGCCTTAAGATATTCTTCCTTGGTCTGGTGAAAATCCAGGTGGTCAAGGCCAAGGTTGGTGAATATTGCCTGGTCAAACTCTATGGCATCCACGCGGTGCAGCATAAGTGAGTGGGAAGAAACCTCTATAACAGCGTATTCCTCTCCCGCGTCCGCTGAATGCCTGAACATGAACTCAATGTCCGACGCTTCGGGTGTTGTCCTGCCTGCGGGGAAAGAATCCCCGCCCGCCTCGTAAACTATGGTACCTATAAGCCCGGCTTTTTTGCCGTGCCTTTCAAGTATCGACCGGAGTATGTAGGTCGTTGTGGTCTTGCCGTTCGTGCCTGTAACGCCTATAACGCGAAGGCTTCTGTCGGGATGATCATAGAATTCCGCCGCGAGCTTTCCCAGGCTTACCCTCGTATCACCGACCTTGACAAGCACGCTGCCCGCGGGAACGTCAGGCTTCCCGTTGCTTATGACCGCGCCCGCGCCTTTTTTAAGCGCGTCCGGCACGAATTCGTTCCCGTCCATATTGAATCCGGGCATGCACGCAAAAATAAAATCTTTTTTCACCTTTCTTGAATCGTATGTTATTCCTTCCACAGGGATGTCGTTTATCATGAGATCATCCGGGCTTATCTGCGCGCCGCCCCTGAATAGCTGGGCTTTGTCCAGAACTCCGATCAGCTGCGATAATTTTTTCATCCCCTTTCCTTTCCCTTTTCAGATTATATTGTAGATTGCAGATTTAAGATTGTAGATTGAAAAATCCGTGTTTATATTTTGTTTTGCTCCGATAGAGTCCGAAGACTCATGCGGAGTCCTTCAGACCGGTTTAGCCTGTTTTGCTGGTTGAACTTTTGCTTTTTGTTTTTTTACCTGAAAAACGCATAAAACATCCTATATTTTTATCACTTCTCGTCGGATCTCTCATTAAGAGACTTTGCAAATTGTTTAGAATGTTATAAGATAATAAACATTTCTAAGGTTGTTTCCCGAGTATAACAAAAGAAAGCTCTCTTTATTGATTTGCAAATTATTGAAGAAAAAGTAACTCTCTAAAGTAAAAAAATCTGTTCTTTCGAGGGGAATTTGTATTTTTTTTAGATATTTGTGCATAATCCACAAACACCACTGTTAGTGTAATCTGTGGATTAGCACCCTCTCGTCGGAAAATTTGTCAAAAATGTGCGTTTTTCAGGTTTTTAGTCTTGCTTTTTACGTTCTGTTTTTCACTTTTGCCTTTTACATTTTGACTTTTAACTTTTGACTTGCTTTCGTCTTCCCTCTTTTCTATGCTCTCACGGACCTGCGCATCCTGACTGTGCCTGAAAACCACCGTTACGGTCTCGCCCACACCCAGTTCAGCTCCCGGCTGGGGCTGCTGGCTGACCGCCTTTCCCGAACCCCTTATTTCAAGCTTTACCGTATACCGTTTCATCGTTTCTACGGCCGCCCTCAGCGTCATGCCTTTCAGGTCAGGCATCTTCCCCGAGGAAAATATCCTTGGCTCCGGTTCCCTGGCGCGCGCCCGCAGAACCCCCGCTGTTTCCGAGTCATTCAGGACGCTGCCGATCGAAACCCTGCCCTCGGGCTGGATCCCGAGGTAGCTTATAAGCTGCTGAGCGACCTTGCGGAAAACCGGGCCGGCGACCACCCCGCCGTAATGCTCTCCCTTCGGCTCATCCACCAGGACGTATATGGCAACCCTGGGATTCTCCGCGGGGAAATAGCCCACAAACGAAGAAACAAAATTATCGGGATGGTAAGCCCTTGTTATCCTGTCAATTTTCTGCGCGGTCCCTGTTTTCCCGGCGACGCGGTATCCATTTATCCTTGCCTCGGTCCCGGTTCCGTTCTCAACCGCCTTTTCAAGCATCCCCGTGATCTCATCGCAGGTTTTTTGCGAAACAACCTGCCTTACCTGAGCCGGCTTGAATTCATAAACAAGCCTGCCCCCCGCATCCTTTATGGATTTCACTATCTGGGGCTTCATAAGCATGCCCCCGTTCGCGATCGCGGACACGGCAGTGATCATCTGTATGGGCGTGACTGAAACCTCCTGCCCGTAAGGTATGGCGGCTATGGATACCGCGGACCACCTGTTAGGCGCCCGCAGCAATCCGGACAGCTCCCCGTCAAGCCCCATGCCGGTGGGCTCCCCGAAACCGAACGCCCTTATGTAGCTGTAAAGCTTGTCCCTTCCGATCTTCATCCCTATTTTTGTTATCCCGATGTTGCTGGAGTATTCCACCACTTCCGAAAAAGTAAGTATCTTGTATTTGTGCACATCCCTTATCGTGCGGTCCTCGAATTTAAAAGTGCCGTTTTCGCAGTTAACCCTGTCGCCTGTGCGCGCGATGCCTTCTTCAAGCGCGGCGCAGGCAGTAACTATCTTAAAGGTTGAACCCGGCTCGAACATGTCCGTTATCGCGCGGTTCCGCCAGCTTTCAGGCTTGTATTTCTGGAAATTGTTCGGATCAAAACTCGGTTCATCCGCAAGCGCAAGCACCTCTCCCGTGCGGGGGTCCATCACGATTATCGCCGCGGCGTGCGCCCCTGACTTCCTTACCGCGGCGCTCAGCGCCTCATGCGATACGTGCTGGATGAACTCGTCGATCGTCAGCGTGATATCGCAGCCCTTTTCCGCTTCAGCCTGGTTCCCGCCTCTGAAGAACACGTTCCTCCCGGTGCCGTCCTTCTGTATAACTGCCTTTACCGGAGTTCCCTTCAGGAACTTATCGTAGGATTTCTCAACTCCCTCAAGCCCCCTGTTATCGATCCCCACAAAACCGAGTATATGGGAAGCCATTTCCTTTCCCGGGTATACGCGCTTAGGCTCGTTCAGGAAATAGATGCCCTTAATATCAAGCTCTTCCACCTTCTTTTTTTCTTCTTCGCTTATTTTCCTTTTCACCCACGCGAACGACCTGTTGCGCTTGCTGAATTCCCCCAGGAGCTTGCCGCTGTCCGCCCCGAGGATACCCGATAGGCGCCTTGCCGTCCCGATCTTGTCCCTGATCTCCCTGGGATTGGCGTAAACGGAATTCGCCTCCACGTTGATGGTCATGGGGGACCCGTTCCTGCTGTAGATTATGCCTCTCTCGGGTTCCAGCATCACCACGTCTTCCTGCTGCTCAAGCGCCATCGCAAGATAATGCTTGTGCCTGATTATCTGGATATAAAATAACCGTCCTATCAGGACAATAAGCAGGCCGGTAAGCACGAATGTACAAATTCGGAACCTGCGCGGCTCTTCCTGCACTTTTTCCTCCGTTACAATTTGCAATTTATCCCAAAGGGATCCCTTCGGGACAATTTACAATTTTAAATTTACAATTAAGGAATTTTCTGTATCACAGTATCTATGCAGTAATTTTTTGTGCTTTCGTGGTAAACTTTTACATTTTGCAATTTGCATTTTGACTTTTGACTTGTATCTATATCTTATTCATCCATGAAGATCGGCGGCCTGTCTGTCGGGATCATCCCCAGCGAGCTCCTTGCTATTGCCTCTATCCTTTCCGGGGCGGCAAGCTGGTCCCTGCTGGTCCGCAGCATCCTGTTCTCGTTTTCAAGCGATTTCTTGGTCTCGGCAAGCGCGTTTATCCTGTAATTGGAACGCGCGTATTGTATTTTCTGGCTCAGGTACAGCAGCCCCGGCAGCAAAAAAAGCCCCAGTATGCCAAGCGTGAGGAAAAACGCCTTATACCGCATCTTCTTCTCGCGGGTGTCCTCAACTTCCTCATCGTAAAAATCATTGTAGTAGTCGCTGAACAGGATCTGCCGCATTTTTTTACTCCAAGCGTATCAACGTGTCAACGTATCAAAGTGTCAGGGTTTCGTAGGGCAAGCCTTTAGGCTTGCGATTAGTTGATAAATAAATAAGGGAAGTAGCTTATAAGTTTACAGAGTTTATAGAGTGAAAATCTGTGCAATTCGTCGTTTATCGACATAGCCCACAAAGAATGTTGCGAAGCAAACAATCCGTGTAAATCTGCGTTTAATTTTATATCTTCTCGGCGGCGCGCAGCTTCGCGCTGCGGGACCTTGGGTTTGCGCCGAGTTCCTGCTCGCCCGGAGTCACGGGTTTTTTCGTCAGGGCTTTTAAATGTGAGTTTGTCCTGAATTCGTTCTTGACTATCCTGTCCTCAAGCGAATGGAAGCTGATAACGCATATCCTGCCGCCCGGTTTAAGGCAGTCGATCGCTTCAGACAACCCGGATTTCAGGTTCTCAAGCTCATCGTTAACAGCTATCCTTAATGCCTGGAAAACCCGCGTTGCCGGGTGTATCCTTCCCCTGAACCTTACGGTTCTTTCAATAAGCTCTCCGAGCTCCGCAGTGGTCTCAATGGGTTTCTTTTCCCTTTCGCGGATAATTTCCTTAGCTATTATCCTTGACTGCGGTTCTTCTCCGTATTTCCAGAATATATCGCTTAATTCCTCAAAGGAAAGATTGTTGACGAGAGTTGATGCTTTAAGGCGGGTGCCGGCTCCGAACCTCATATCAAGAGGCCCGTTGCGGCTGAAGGAGAAGCCCTTTTCGGGGCTTTCAAGCTGAAGCGAAGAAATACCCAGGTCGAATAATACCCCGTCTATTTCTGCTATATTATTATTATTAATAATTTTTCTTATATTCCTGAAATTGTCATTAATGAAAACGCAGTTACCGAGGCTGCTCAGCCTTTCCCTGGCGGATTCAAGCGCCGCCGGGTCCAGATCAATACCTATCAACCTGCCGTTATCGCTCAGCATATGGAGGATTTTCTCGCTATGACCTCCCTCTCCTATGGTGCAGTCTATGTATATCCCATCTATTTTATTAAATAGGACGGACGAGACCTCGTCCACAAGCACTGGCAAATGCCTGCGCTCTTTTGGATCATTTACGTTCACAATTGGCTTATTGAATTCTTACCTCCTTAATCTAGGATCTAGTGTGGTGTCTCTAACAGATCTTTACATTTGGGCTGTCATTGCGAGGAGTGTTAACGACGAAGCAATCTCGACCTAAAAATCGAGATTGCCACGCTCCCTTTGGTCGCTCGCAATGACAACTCAAAGCAGAATCAAATGTCAAGGGATTTATGTGACACCACACTAGGATCCCCGCCCTGAAACCTCAGGGCGAGGCTCGCCCAGGCAAAAGCCATGGGCGGCAGCATCTATGATCTGTAGTTATGTAGAGCAAGGGCCCGCAGAAGGGCAAGTGTAGTCCGCCAGTCTTTGCTTAAGGGGGCAAGCGGGCCCAGAAAGTCGTAACTAAGGCGGAGTATAGTATCAGTTATGCCGGTTTGGCCTGTTTAGCCGGTTACTTTGACACGTTGATACGCTGACACGTTGACACTGTATCTGAAAAGAGCGGGACGGGTCCGCGGTAAAGGTATCGATGAATCCGCCCAAGCGTGAAAAGGTGAATGCGGACCCTTGAAGAGTAATTCGCGGCGGATATGTATTTGAGTTAGTATGTATTCCGTTTTTTACAATTTAAAATTTGCAATTTACAATTTACAATGAAGGAATTTTATTCTAAGCTTTAACCTTTGACCTTTGAGCTTTGTCGCCACTTCGGTCACCACTTCGGCGACCTGCCGGCGAGGCATGGCGACCCGCCGATGAGGCGGGACTTTTTAGTTAGAACCTACTCTGACACTCTGACACGTTGATACGTTGACACGTTTATAGTTTTACATCCTCCCCTATCTCCCTGGCAAGCTCCTCGATCGGCTTGGAGGCTTTCCAGTATTCCTGCCATCTCTCTTTTGCCCAGATCTCCACCTTTTCCAGATTTCCGGTTATCACAACATCCCTTGTTATCTGGGCGTACACGCGCAGGTTTGAAGGGATCATTATCCTGCCCTGCTTATCAACAGTGCATTCTATCGCGCCCGCGATCATAAACCTTTTAAAAGCGCGCGCGCTTGGGTTGGTGACAGTGGAAACTTCCTTCATTTTTTTCTCAAGTTCATTCCACTCGTCAGCCGGATAAAGCAAAAGGCAGGTATCAAGTCCCTTGGTCATTATGAACTTTTCCTCATACCTTTCAGTCAGGATCTCCCTGAACCTGGAGGGTATTATCAGCCTGCCTTTCTTATCAATAGCATGAGAATATTCGCCGGAGAACACTCCACTTCCCTCCCTTTTACACCACTTTCTACCACTTCAATCTACCATTATATACAAAAAATGGGATTTGTCAAGAAAAAAGTGGGTTTGACCCCATTTTTTTGTTAAACCATGATTTTTAGGTTTTTTTTTTGAAAAAAAACTCAGAGGTGCTTTTCCTGCGGGTTGTTCCGGGGTTTATACTTTATAAAGAAAGCGTAAAAACTTTTTTATCTGCTGAATTCTTCTGCTGTTTCCATGGCTATGCGGGACCATTCCCACAGTCTCTGCGGTTTATAGCGCACGGTGGAAATATCTTTCAGGATAATTTCTACGTGGCATTTTTTGCCTGTTCTTTCCAGCACTTTACGCAGCGCTGCCCGGGCTCTTTCCGGGTGCCAGCTTTCCTCGGCCAGGATCGCAGGATTAGGCTTATAGCTGACCACAAAATCACTGCCGATATTTTCAACAGCCCGGTCTATGTCAGCCCACGGCGATATAGAGATCTTGCGGAGATTGGGAATGCGGCGCAGGATGTGTATTTTCCTATCGAGCGGCTCGCAGCATCCGTAATAATTCAACCCCCAGCGTTCCAGCCAGCGCATATCGTGCCTTATCGCGAATTCCCAGTGCATATCCGGGGACACTTCAGAAAAGATCTGCGCGTTCGAACAACCCCACAGGTCATGCGGGCGCGCGTAGCCCGGATCGCAGCCGGCTCCGGGCAGATCGCTTGTGTTCCCGTAACCCCCTGACCCGACTCCCGTGGTTTCCAGTGAAAGAAGGTTCAGTTTTTCCAGCTGGTCAAGTTCTGCCATATACCCGTCAACCACTCGGGATACAGCGCTGTTCACCATTTCCGGCCGATCGATCATATCCATCATGGCTTCCTTGATGCCGTACCAGCGGATCAGGTTGTCCCAGGGCGCGAACCATATATGCGTGCGCCCGACCTTTTTTACCGGCATAATACCTTTATATAGTTCGCTCATGGTTTGGTACTCGGCTTCTGTTGCTTTCTCATTATGGGTTACTACGGGCATTAAGATCTTTTCTATATCTTCCGGATTGCGTATCTGGACATTGAAATGCCGCGATACAACATCGCTGGTCTCATCTGTTTTAACTATGTCCACGTCTTCGTCTATGCCGAAGCCCGTGCTGCGTATAGCCAGGGGAGACCAGAAAGAATCGCCGAAAAACATATCATCAGGCATGTGCCTCCATTTATAAAGAGAAGCGCGGAATCCGAATTCCTGGCCCCTTGCCCACGGATGGCTGGTCTGCAGAGTAAGTTCGTTATCTAAGTTCATTTCATTCCAGCAGACCTGGGAGATCAGCACCATCGGGCGCGCGGATCGCAGGTCATTAAGCCTGGTCCATAACCCGGCTTTTTCCTTATGCGCCGGCAATGCGGCTATTTCCGCCGTTTCCTCTGCCAGCCGGCGCAGGACATCTCTGTCTTTCGACGGAATTATTATTTCATCCGGCATAATTTTCCCTTTAACAATAACTCTGCAAGCCCAAGAGCTTCCTGGCGGGTCTTTATTTTATTTTCAGACCTTGCCAGCTCCACTTCGTTCAACAACTTCCCTACTAACGGCCCCTGCTGGAGAGAGAATTCCTTCATCAGGTCATACCCGTTCACCAGCCTGGGAAGGTTACTTATTTTTTTCGCCGAATCATAACGCTTAAAGATCCTCCTGATCGTTTTCCTGTATTTGCGCGCGTCCAGCTTCTTAAGCTCGCGCGGGGTTGCCAGGAAATCAGCAAGCGTGAAAAAAAGCAGTTCTATGAGCTCATCCCCGCAGTCCCGTATCAGCTTTGAAACAGCGCGCTCGCTCACTTCTTTAAGGTTCGCGAGGTAATGCGCCCGCATATGGAAACGGACGATATTTTCAAGTATCCTGGTTTCCCTGTTGCTCAGGCGCAGGCGCAGGCAGAGCTTTTCCATGATCTTTGCGCCCGTATGCTCGTGCCCGTAAAAACTGAACCTGTCCCCTTTTATCTTCTTCGTGCGCGGCTTGCCCGCGTCATGGAAAAGACACGCGAACTTTAAAAGCTCTATCCTTGTTCTCGGATCGCATACTGTTTCATTGAAATGAGATACAGATCCTTTCTTTTGCCCTGGCTGTATACCTGAGGCAATTTTATTCCCGAGGATCTGCTCCAGGCACCAAAGCGTTCTAACCGAATGTTTCCATAAACCTTTTTCATTCTTTATTTTGGAAATTCCCGGGAATATCCAGCCCAGAAGGCCTGCCCTGTCCATGTCTTTAATGGATCGGCAGGAATCTCCGGTTTTAAAGATCGCGAATATTTCTTCCCTTATCCTCTCACCGCTTGCATTCCGTATCAAGCGGGCATATGACGCAATTGCCCGCGCGGTTTTCCCGTCTATGCAAAAATCTAAGGCAGCGGAGAACCTGAAAGCGCGCAGGAGCCGCAGCGGGTCATCCCTGAAAGATTTTTCATTAACCATCCTTACAATGCATTTTTGCAAATCCTTCATCCCGTTAAACGGATCTATTATTTCCATCTTTCCGGTTTTAAAAAATTCCTGCAAGTTTACCGCCATTGCGTTAAAAGTAAAATCCCTGCGTGAAAGGTCCTCGGCTATGCCTCGGCCGGCCATTCCCGTGAAATCAAACCACCACTCTGTATTCTTATCTTTTTTATGGACTAGGTCCGATGCCCCGATGTTACATCGGGGATGCGGACTCTTCGGAGGGCTTTTCGAAGACCCCCGCCCAGCAAGATTGGCGGGCAAGCTGCCATTTTTGTTAGGAGGGAGCCCCGTTCCCTTCCCCTGGACTAGGGGCTTTAGCCCCGTTTCCTTATATATAACCCTTGCCGTGGCGTTCTTTTCGTCTAACAGGACAAACGCGCCTTTTATTTTTTTCGCGTACTGCCTTGCCAGGGTTATGACATCGCCCTTGAAGGTAAAATCCAGGTCTTTTGTGTCCCTTCCGAGCAGGGCATCCCTTATATACCCGCCGACAAGGAAAAGCCTGGCGCCCTTACTTTCAAAGAAACGGTGCATGTTGCTTAGCACTTTGAGTTTCAATAGTTTTTGTTTCAGTCCATTTTCCATAGTAGTATTAGTTTACACAGTTTACAAAGTTTACACAGTTTATATAGTCTAAAATCCGTGTTAATCCGTGCCGGAGAGCCATCGACCCAGCTCTGGTTCGTAGGCCCCAGCGTTATGGTTTCGCAGAAACCCGCAGGGGTTAATTCGTGGTTAACGATTGTATTTAGCATATCCTTGGCAGCTGCTCGCCCGCAAGCATTCCCAGGATCCTTCTTCCGCCTGAACGCGTCCTGAGAATAACCTCTCCCCTGTGCGTGTTCACCACTCTGCCTATGACAGCCGCATCCCTGCCTTCTTTTTCAGCCCTTATGATCCTCAGGATCCTTCCCGCGTATTTTTCTTTCACGATTGCCGCGAACTTGCCTTCGTTTGCCAGGTAAAACGGGTCGAACCCCAGCATGCCGCATGCCGAACGGACCGCGCTCCTGACAGGCACTAATGCCTCGTCGATCTCCATCCCGGCATTTGACGAAACGCATATCTCGTTCAGGGTTGTTGCCAGGCCCCCGCGCGTCGGGTCCCTGAGGCAGCGCACTGCTTCCGGCAGGCAGAGGATCTTCTGGACGATCTTGTTCAAAGGCTGGCAGTCGCTTTTTATTTTCACGCTGAGATCAAAACCCGCCCTGCCGCTCAGCACCGCTATCTCGTGGTCACCCATGAACCCGCTTAATATGACCGAATCTCCCGGCCCTGCGTTTGAGCCGGAAACATCCACTCCTTTTTTTACTGTCCCGATGCCGCTTGTGTTGGTGAAGATCTTGTCTACCTTCCCTTTGGGCACAACTTTGAGGTCCCCTGTCACTACCTTAACACCTGCTTCAGCCGCGGTCTTTGCCGCTGACAGCGATATCCTTTCAAGGTCAGAAACCGGGAACCCCTCCTCTATTATCAGGGCAAGCGTGATGAAAAGCGGTCTTGCCCCGCACATCGAAAGGTCGTTCACCGTCCCGCACACAGACAGCCTGCCTATGTCCCCGCCCCTGAAAAAAACCGGGTCCACCACGTATGAATCCGTTGAGCAGGCGATCCTTTCCCCTGAAGACATTCTGATAACGGCGCCGTCATCAAGCCTGTTCAGGGCGGGATTCCCGAACGCCTTTACGAACATCTCTTTTATCAGATTATGCATCAATTTTCCGCCGGCCCCGTGGCCCAGCAGTATGCGTTCCATTGTTTTCTCCCTGATAACCGTCGTAAGTCGTATGTCGTACGTCTTACGTTTAAATCTTTAAAACGTGCGACGTATGACATTCGACGTATGACGATATTTAAAGGCCGCGGCGCATGTCCCCTCGCTAGAAACCATGCACGGGCCAACCGGGCTTTCCGGAGTGCATTTCCCGCCGAACATCCCGCATTTATCCGGGGTTATGATGCCGCACAGAACATCCCCGCACCTGCATTTAGGATTAGAGGCTTTAGCCTCGTTATTTGGAGCCCCTTTAGCAACGAGCCTGCCCACCCTGCGCAAAGGCAGGGCGAGGTCTCGCCCCGATATTGATCGGGGCGGAAAGGCTCTACTCCCCGCGTCAAATTTCTTATACTCTTTGCGCAAAACAAGGCCGCTTCGCGGGATCTTTCCCAGGCCCCGCCACACAGCATCCGAAGGCCTGAAAACCTTTGAAAGGATCTTCCGGGCAACCGGGTTTCCTTCTTCTGCCACGCATCTTTTATACTGGATCTCGACCTTTTTCCTTTTCTCCCTGATCTGTTTCAGCAGCATATAAACAGACTGGAGTATGTCAAGGGGCTCAAAACCCGCGATAACGCACGGAATGCCGAATTCCCTTGGAATGAATTCATACGCCGAGGAACCGATGATCGTGCTTACGTGCCCGGGACATATGAACCCGTCTATTTTAACCTTCCTGTTTTTCAGCAAAGCCTCCATCGCCGGGGGGATAAGCTTGCAGGAAGAATAAACAAACAGGTTTTTAATCTTTCTTCTTGCCGCTTCCGCGACCGCGGCGGCTATTCCTGGGGATGTGGTTTCAAAGCCGACCGCGAAAAACACGATCTTCCTGTTGCTGTTTTTCGCGCATATTTCAAGAGCGTCAAGCGGCGAAATAACGATGCGCACGTCCGCGCCCTTTCCCCTTTCTTTCTCAAGGGACGAACGTGTTCCCGGAACCTTCAGCATGTCGCCGAAGGTAACGATGGTCGTGTTTTTCTGCCCTGAAATTCCAATAACCCTGTCTATATCCTCGTCTGGCGTCACGCAAACAGGGCAGCCCGGGCCTGAGATCAGGTTTATGTTCGCTGGAAGCAGGTCCTTTATGCCTTCCCTTGCGATGCTCATAGTGTGCGTGCCGCATACATCCATAAAGTTCAGTTCCCTGGCAGGCGCGATCTTTTTTATAGCCCCGGATAACCCGGCAGCGATCCTTTTATCGTAGAATTCGGAGATGTATTTCATTTCTCCGCCTCTGCTATTTCCCTGAGGATCTTCAGCGTTTTCATAGCCTCTTCTTCGTTTATAACCTGGATGGCAAATCCCGCGTGCAGCAGCACGTAGTCTCCCTCCCTTGCTTCAGGGACGAAAACCAGGTTTATCTCCTTCTGGATGCCGTCTGACTCAGCCAGAGCCTTTTCGCCCATTATTTTCTTTATTCTTACCGGAATTCCCAGGCACATTTTTTCACCGAAACCCTTATAGTTAGTATCTCTGTTCTTATAGAATTTTGTTTAAATAGATACCATGCTGTTGATTCATAATTTCCCGAAGGTCCCTATGGGATCTCCCAAAGGGATCCCGTTGGGACCTTAGGGAGATCCCTTTGGGACATAACTCATAATTCTATTTGTAGGATATATTATATGCTTTTTTGCCAAAAAAGCAAGAAAAAGCAAAAACCGCCCTTCTGGGCGGCTTCATGCGTCCGGCACGCGACATTTTTTGTAAAAGGCCAACCCATCTATGAATCAGTTAATTGCACATAATGAATCTTATGTGCAATTCCAAATTGATACCTAACTGCAAGTGGTACAGTTTTCGAGGTGTTAGATCAGGTACATTATTATTTCCTTACTAATTCGGTTTCTTTATAAAGTTGGCTCTTTTCTAATATTCGTTTACTCTGTAAAACCATATATTCTATTTTTGTATTTTGCCTTGTGGCCAAGTGAACATAATTACCAGTGTCTAAAGCAAGAAAGCGAATAACTTCCAAAACATCTATTGCCATTTGCGGCATACCGTGAATTTCAATAGACCAGCCTGTTGGAATATAGTGTTCAAAATTATTGCGCAATCCCTCTTTTAATCTTTCGACCGATTTCTTTTGCTGATCTGTCAATACGAGGTGCTTGCTAAAAACTGTCATGTGCATCCAATCGGGCCTTTGGCAGAGCTTTAACGCATCATCGAAACTAATAAGTTTCATTTTACCGGATTTTGTCTTGCATGTTACATTGCTGGGGCTGGTTCCCTTGCAGGCACATACCGCAAATCCATACAAGGCACCAAACAGCGAAATAACCACCCATTTCCAAGCAATGATATTCTTTTCAGTTTGACGGATGTAATAATACGCTTGCTCAAGATAATCCAGGGCATTTTTTTCTTCTGTTAAACTTAACCGCTTCCCTTTAATTTTTTTTAATTTTACTTTCATCTGATCCTCAGTACGAACTACCCCATCAATTCCTGAACCACCTGCCCATCTCTGACTGGGGAGAAGAGGAGAGACGGGATATCACTTTAATCTGTTGATAGACTCTTCAGCGGCAATGTAATGAGGATGACCTTGTTCCTTAAATAAATCTCGCGCTTTTCTATATTTTTCTTTTGCTTCTTCATATCTGCCCAAATTATTTAAGGCGTTTCCCCAGTTATAATATGCTGTTGCATATCCGGGATTTATTTCCGTTGCTTTCCTGTATTTATCTATTGCTTCTTCATTTTTGTCTATGTTTCCCAAGACAGATCCCCAGTTGGAATATATTGTCCCATCTTTGGGATTTATTTCTGCTGCTTTTCTGTATTTCTCTATTGCTTCTTCGTGTTTACCCAAGTTTTCTAAGGCAGTTCCCCAGCTGGAATATGCTGCTGCCAAATTTTCTTTTCCATGACTTTCATCCCAAACCTCAACTGCTAATTTAAAATTTGCAGCTGCCTTTTCGTAATTTTGTTGTCTATAACACAACTCCCCATTGTTAGTATAATCTTCATATTCTGATTTTTCATATTCAAGCACTCTAAACTTCATAGTCTGGGTTTTTGGAATTAAAATATCTGTTGGTAACTCAAAGTTATCATCTTCTATCATTTTCTTTAGAATGTCTATACCAAATACAGTCATAGTCTTGTGTGAGGGAGTACGATTTGGAATAGAATTGATCATCATCTTCTCCAGCTTTTTATTCCACTCGATAATCTCATCTTCTTGTTGTTTAGATTCCTCTGGGTATACCCAAACCATAATATTTTTCATCATATCGTGATATAAAAAATAAGAATTTATATAACCTACTTCTCCACATTCAGGACACTTTGCATAATTAAATTCCCCGCGCAAAATCATATTGTTGTAATTGGGATTCAAGGTAACATTCACCGTCCTCCAACCCTTTGCTTTAAATGCTACTCCGCACCGGCAAATACATATAAATTCGTCCTGCATTGACATTATATCTCCTAACCTACTTTGTCAATTCCCATCTAAACCACCTGCCCATCTGCCTGTAGAGTTCGAGGAATGAGGGGACATCATATATAATTGTATTATTTTTAAATTGCGTTTTATTGATACAATATGTGTGGGTAACCTTTACATTTGGAACTATCGCCTATTGAGCAAGTCGGGGTTTTTCCAACTATGAATTTCCCCGCAGGACAACCAGAACTTTGAT
>Ga0210051_1000674_pt1 | contig 32454 bp, 23 predicted proteins | sample CryGey092014_all_FD_185464 | JGI IMG/M metagenome (GOLD analysis project Ga0210051, IMG submission 185464) | Groundwater microbial communities from aquifer - Crystal Geyser CG23_combo_of_CG06-09_8/20/14_all (SPAdes) (version 2) | ecosystem: Environmental > Aquatic > Deep subsurface > Groundwater...
CTACCGCAATGCTTGCACTTTCTCCTTCGCGCTCTCCTTGCCATTGGCCGCCAACCTCCTCGGACCAATGGTGTTAATACGATATGGAGAAAAATGAAATACGGGGAAGAAAAACCACGGAAGAAGATTTTATACACACATGTCTTCAGGAAGAAAACCCAGGGAAGAAAAGGACATTTTCAAACGGCCAAGTCTAAGACAATTTCAAATTGCCGGTGACAGCTTTTCCTGGGTGTTAGACCGGACACAGACCGCAAGCGGGCATACCTTGAATTCAAATCAAAGTTGTCCTCGATGCCACACAAAATCCTGATTATTTCCTTTTCGTCTACTCACAACTACCTAACAGGGACACTCCAAGATACGACTCGATCCATGAATTCATAATAGCTGCTCGGCCTTGGACAGGCGGGGAAGCAAGGTTCCTGAGCACTGCTTTTCTGGAGGAAATCCGGCAATGAAAGGGGGTGGCTAAAAGGAAAATCATTACAACTACTGATTTTATCTATCACTTATCTCTATCAGACAAATATTGGCTGATGATATCTAGCAATGCCTCAGTTATTAATATATCACCAAGTCTATCTTCAGAACAACCTGTTATTAAGGCTTTCCTATTTTCGCCTGGGTTTTGTCCTTTCATTCATAAACCAAGACTTTCAGATCCTTGTGAGGAGTCCCATGATAAAGACATATGTTATTGATACTAATGTTCTTTTACATGATCCTACCGCTTATCTCAATTTCCAGGAAAATGATATTGTAATCCCACTTGCTGTAATAGAAGAGATTGACGATCAGAAGAGAAGGCAGGATGAAATCGGGCGCAATGCCAGGTTTTTCTCACGCGAAATTGACGCACTCCGCTCACAGGGTCAGCTTTCAAAAGGCGTGACGCTGCCGGGGGGAGGAAGTCTGAGGGTCGAGCTAAATCACGGTGAGCTTATTGAGTTCCCTAAGGGACTCGACCCGAGGAAATATGATAACAGGATTCTGTTTGTTTCATTAAACCTGATGGAGAAAGACGGTCTCAGAGTAATTCTGGTTTCCAAGGATCTCAATCTGCGCATAAAGGCGGACGTGATGGGCATCACGGCAGAGGACTACCGGACTGACAAAGTTGACTGTGGCAACCTTTATAAGGGATACAGGGAAATCTATCTGCCCCAGGAAGATTTCGAGGCCTTTTTCAAGAAGCGTTGGGTTGTGACGAATCTAGAACCTGAGCCGTTTCCCAATGAATTTTGTATCTTGAAAAACCCATCCAGCGGATCGCAGTCGGCCCTGGCCAAGTACCAAGTGGGTAGATTTATACCTTTGACATTCGGGGATAAGACTGTTTGGGGCATAACGGCCCGCAACAAAGAGCAGAAGTTCGCATTTGATCTGCTCATGGATGATTCAGTCCAGGTAGTCACATTGGTAGGGGGGGCAGGAACCGGCAAGACCCTTCTAGCCCTGGCAGCCGGTCTTGAAAAGGTGGTCCAGGAAAGGGCATACAGGAGGTTCCTTATAATGCGTCCAATAGTTCCTATGGGCGAAGATCTCGGCTACCTGCCAGGGTCCAAGGATGAAAAATTGAGACCCTGGATGGCGCCCATATTTGACAACTTCGAGCACCTTTTTCAGGCAAACGAAGACTGCTCCAACATCATGAGCGAATTGACTGAAAGAGGACTCATTGAGATGGAGACCCTCACATATATCAGGGGCAGGAGCATCCCAAATCAGTTTATACTATGCGACGAAGCCCAGAATTTGACGCCCAATATGATTAAGACCCTCGTGACAAGGGTCGGTGAGGAGACAAAGCTGATTTTTACCGGCGACCCCGAACAGATAGACCATCCCTATCTTGATGCGAGCAGTAACGGACTTACCTATCTCGTTGAGCGATTCAAGGAAGAGAGTATCACCGGGCACGTGACACTTTCCAAAGGAGAGAGATCAGGCGTGGCAGAACTGGGCGCAAGACTTCTGACCGGATAATTAGGAAAAAGGAGGGGCCCGCTTGGCAGGACACTTAAAACGCTCAACAGGCCCGCTTATGCATTAATAGAATAATTAATAGTATGTTAGATTAATCAGGAAACCTCAATCTTCGTTCTCTTTTTCTTGGGCTGCCGCTTTTCGGGGTCAAGCCTTGAGATACCATCTTCAGCAATGGATTTCACCGCCTGAAGTATTTCATAGGCTGCCCTGGATAAATGCATGGCTAATGGTGAATCATCCCTTCCGATGCCCTCCATCTTCATAAATAGGTTGCCGACAGGACATCTGAATCCGGCCTCCTCCTTCTTCACTCTCCTTGCTATGTCATTTACCCCCAAATGTAAGTTTGAGTATCGAACCATCCAGTTCAGCCTTTACGGATTCGGCTGCAGCAACCTGCCTAGGCAGCAGCATGATCCTTTTCATGGTTCCCACGCGGACGAGAAGCTCCTCTCCGGTTTTAATGAGGTTGATCTCCTCTTTTCTCACAAACGGCAAATTTAATATTATAACATATTTGCCATTATTCTTGAAAAGTTTAAAGGTGGTTGCATCAATAAATTTATCAAGCGGATTTAAGCCCTTATAGACCTGTTCAGCTAGTTGTTTGAGACGCTCCACTCCAAGTATCTCGCCATCCTGAAGAGTGACGGGTAATATGGGAACCGGGTTGAAATAATTCCGCGCCAGCTCCATATTATTTTGCTGGCTTTGCCTCCTCTCCTCGAAATATGGATTTTTACAGCTTCAGGCAGTATTTTGTTCATCACTATCCCATCCACCTGCATCCTGTGAAGGCAAAGATACATGAAGGCCCTTTGCGTCTCTTTAAGAACTATCTTTTCCGGATTCGTTACCAATCTGACGGTTGTCATGCCAGGATCGGTGATTATTTCAGAAACACCCTTCAAGCGCTTGAATAGGCTTTCCAAGGCGGTAAAATAGTCATCTTGAGGCAATGGAACATCATAGAGTCTGTTCACAACCGGTCGAACGCACTTGACAATGGCCCTTTCCATCTTGAATACCTTCCTCATGTACCATTCAAGTGTTGTGGGGATGCTTATGAAGCGCATGGATTCCCCTGTGGGCGCACAATCGAGCAGGATAACGTCGAACTTTCTCTCCCGCACATAGTGGTTTATATGGAGCAGGAGACTAACCTCTTCCATCCCGGGAAGGATCGCCAGTTCCTCGGCAAGAATTTCCTCCAGGCCGCTTGCATTCAGAAGGAGTGCAAAATACTTGTGGATATCTTTCCAGTTTTTCTCTATCTCCTCAATTATATCAAGCTCCTGAATCCAAAGATTGGGTATAACCTCGTATGGCATACCCCTGTTTTGATCAAAAAGCCCCCTGTTGAGATCAAGGACGTCAGACAGGCTGTGAGCCACATTAAAGAGATATCACAATGGTCCGGTAGCCAAGCTCGGCGGCCATTACTCCAGTTGCCGCGGCAACGCTGGTCTTACCGACGCCACCCTTCCCTGCAAATAAAATTATCCTCACAATTCTCCTTTCATTGATTCCGCAAATTTTCCTGCCGCAATCCTCGCTTTGAACTCAAGGCATCTCCTCCAGGATCATTCCCAAAACCCTGAGCCAGTTCCCCGCCATTATTGCCGAAACCGCATCCTCGCCATAGCCCTTTTCGAGGAGCAGCCTTCCGATATTCGTCAGTTTGCCCGTGTCCTCAAGATCCTTTGCAGGCTTATCAAAGCCGCAGAAGTCAGACCCTATCCCCACGCTGAGTGGCCCGAATCTCTGAACAAGTATATCCATGTGTACATAGACATCGTAGAGACAGGCAGGGCCAGAAGACGCAAGCATCTCCGGATTGACGGTTATCCCTATTATCCCTCCCCTTTCCGTTATCTCTTTTGCCTGTGCCAGGCTCAGGTTCCTTGGCAGATCACATGCCTCCCTGACCCCGCTATGGGATGAGACTACAGGCCCATCATGGAGCCTCATGAGTTCCCAGAAGCATCTATCGTGGAGGTGCGCGACATCAAGCATTATGCCGTTTGCCATCAGGGCCTTGACTACATCCTTTCCGGCAGGCGTTATGCCGTCTGAATACCTCACAGCATTTCCGTCCGCCAGGCGGTTTTTTCCGGCATGGGTAAGCCCGGCCAGGAGGAAACCACCGGAAGCGAGTTCCGCAGCGTACTGAGACCGATCCGCCAGACAATCCGCATTTTCAAGGATGAGAAAGGTTTCGGCCTCATCAAGACTTTTATATTTCCCTAAAACGCTTATGTCCCCGAGGAGGCTTCTTGTATGAGACAAGAGGTCTTTGAAATGATTAAATGATAGAGCTCCGTTGAAGCGATCCTCACAGTAAAGCGCGCTTCCCCATATCTTTATCCCTGCTTCCCTTGCCTTTGCCAAGGTCCATGGGCCGTTGTCCAGGTCGGACAGAGGGCCGGTGAAACCCTTTCTTGAAGTGAAGTAGGGTAAATCCACATGCCCGTCAACAATAGCAACATCATGCTTAATTTCATGAGGTTCCGCAGAAAATCCCTCAGGATTTGAAAGCGTTTCACATGGCAGTATAAGGAGCTCCTCAGTCATCACTGCTCATAAAACCGTCTTTGAATCTGAGAGGCCAGATCCTCAAGTATCTGATCAAACTGCCGGCGCATTTCAAGCATCTGTTCGCGCATGCGCAAAATGACTTCAACCCCAGGCAGATTGACCTCCATCTCCTCGACCAGGGTTCTCGCAAAAAGTGCCTTTTCGATTTCATCTGAAGACAGGGTTGTAACGTCCCCCTGCTCGCAACCGGGGCAAATGATCTCTTCCCTTTCAAGTTCATCAAGGAAGTCCCTGTCTATGCTGTAGGTGGCGGCTACCTCTTCGATCGTCCAGAATTCCTTCTCCATAGATCCTCCAGGGCTTACCAGCCAGGAAATATACAACCGTGGAAAATCTTAGCCTTCATGCCTTTGTTTGGCAAGAACACATTGGTAATCTAGCCATTGATTCCCACTACCTCACTAACCCCCATGCCCTGGCAGGGCACAACGAAGGATGAAAATCACCCCCACCCTATCCCTCCCCCGTCAAGGGGGAGGAGCGCAGCGAAGGGGCATTTTCATATAAACTGCCATGCCCTGATGGGGTACAAAGAATGATGAAAATCACCCCCACCCCGCCCTCCCCCGTCAAGGGAGAGGAAATATGCCGCCAAAAATTAACATCCTCAACTCGCAGGAGAAATTTTCATAAAAATTCATCAGTATGTCACCGAGGGAAAAAGCCTCCTGTCGGTGTGGGGAAGAAAAAGCGCCGCAATATACTCATCCATGAAGGGCTGATAGGTGGAAAGCTCGATATTGGTCATTGACCTTGAAATATTGATGCTCTTTTCAAAGGCCGATTCAGAGACAAGACACATCCTGGCACCTGTCAGGGAGCTGTTTCCAATAAAACGAATCTTTTCTTCCGGCATATCCGGAAGAAGTCCAATGGCAACCGCCTTTTTGATGTTGAGATAGTTTCCGAACCCGCCTGCCACGTAAAATGTGTCAATCTGTTCAAAGCTCATGCCCACATAATCAACCAGCGCCTTTATCGCAGCGAACACCGCGCCCTTGGACTTCATGAGATTTGCTATGTCGGATTCGGTGATGACCAGGGCATTTCCATCCTCGCTCTCATCATGCCGGGCAATTATATATGCCGGGACCTCATCGGCCACAGTCAAACGAGGGTCTTTTCTATTTCGGTCAAACTTGCCGTCAGCCCCTATGATTCCGTTTGAAACCAGCTCATAGATACAGTCTATGAGGCCTGAGCCGCAGATTCCCCTGGCCTTTGCACCACCTATGGTCTTGTATGAAAACTCACCATTTTTGATCTCAACCTTTTCTATAGCGCCCTTTATCGCTCTCATGCCGCACCTGGTCCCACCCCCCTCGAATGCCGGTCCGGCCGAGGCGGAACAGCACACAAGCCAATCCTTGTTTCCAAGGGCAATCTCTCCGTTGGTCCCCACGTCAATGAGGCCTCTTAATTCAGTTCCCTCAGCCATGCCGCAGGCCATCACCCCGGCAACTATATCACCCCCGACATAGGATGCCACGCTGGGAAGGGTCTCAAGGACTGTGTGAGGGCCGAGTTTCAGGCCTATTTCAGCGGCCTTTATCTGAGGATAGACATCCGCTGTAGGGACATAGGGATCAAGCCTTATACTGCAAGGCGTAAGACCCAGGAGGAAATGGCTCATGGTAGTGTTTCCCGCTGCTACAACCGCGTTGATGTCTTCCCTGTCAACGGGATTTTTTTCAAGCAGGCGATCTATGAGTTCATTGATATTTCTTATCACTGCTTCCTGCATGGGGCCCATCCCACCCTTGCCGCAGGCGGATATCATCCTTGAGATTACGTCTGCTCCGAAGCTTGCCTGGAAATTCAGGGCGCCTTCGACTCCCATGACCTTGCGAGTGTTGAGATCCACCAACTGGGCCACCACGGTAGTTGTGCCCACGTCAACCGCGACCCCGAAGTTTTTTCCCGTGGTATCGCCCTCTTCGATCTTTATCACACGGTAATAATTTTGGCTTTTTGCTATTACGGCAGTCACCTTCCACTCGTTTTGCCTTAAAAATTGCGATAAATCCTTAAGGCATTCAAGCGGTATTTCATATTTGTGCCAACCCAGCCGCTTTCTTATCTCCCTCAATATCCTCTGAACATCTGCGGCATTATCCTTTCCACTGGGAGGAGGAAGCTCGAGATAGAGTTTTGTGACCAGCGGGCGGTCTGCCGCGGCAGGGCCTGCGGCCTCGCCTGCGCCTGTCATAATCTGCTCTCCTTCGAGTCTTGACGAAAGGGGCACTTCAACGTCCAGATCGGCGTTCGCGGAAGTTTGACAGGCAAGCACAAAACCCTGCCTAAGTTCATCATCCGTAAAGAAGGCCGCACTTCTCTCGTCGGCTTGAACTTCTCCAGCTTTTATCTTTACGGCGCACTGCCCGCAGACCCCTTCTCCTCCACAGAGATTGTTTATGAACACACCTGCCCTTCGGGCCGCTTCGGCTATCGTAACGCCCTTTTCAACCTCTATGACCTTCTCGGAAGGAAGAAATCTTACTCTATTTTTATCCATGCCCCACTCCTCACAGCACCGAAACGACGGACAAACCGGAGACCCTGTCCTTCTTAAAGGCTTCGATATTATCCGAAGCACCCAGTATCTTTACTATGCCGCGCGTTTTCACGCCATCAAGCACATCGGCAAATTTCTTAAAATGCGATACATCCGTAGAAAGAACCTCATCCCTTATTCGCTGGCGCTCTTCATCGGTATCTCCCGTCAGCCTTCTCATCATCGCAGTGAACCCCTTGGCGTCCGGCAGCAGATGAGCATCCATATCGCCGATGCTGCCTATTATCGCCTTTTTGATCTCATCTGAATCAAGCTCCGTCTTCCTCAGAAAACCTGCCGTATCATCAAATACATCTAGGGTTCCGCCAAGGTTGGGATCCCTGTAAGACGTAAAGGTAAGGGTCCCTGAGAAGCGGTCTAAGCCGCAGAAGGCCCCGTATGCACCTCCCTGCACCCTTACCTTGTTCCAGAGCCAGGCTGTTCGCAGGTAGCGCATGATCACCAGGGAAGAACCGTGAAAGCGATAGCCTGAGGTATAGACCTCGGTTCCCTTGCCGACAAAGTTTACCTGGGCCGGTATGGTTAGCCCCTCGTTTTCAGGAAAATCGGCCGCCTGCAAGGCCGAAGCAGTAACATTACCCTCCGGGAAGGCATTGAAAAGGTTTCTTGTCAGAGGCTCTATAGCCCCGTATCCACCCTCATCCAGAGTGAAGTCCGCTATTATTCCGCCTCTTCTAACAAGGAGTTGCCTTATTTCTAAAAGATCCGACAGGACCTTTTCCCAGTTATCTTCAACATCCCCTGCAAGCTCACGCAGAAAAAACAGATGGCTGATCCCGGAAATCTTCTCGTCTATGAGATAGCTTTTCGAAAAATGCGATTTGATCCTGACAGCGACCATCCTGTGCCCTGAGGGTATGAGCCTCTGTTCCTGCCTCGCTTTCTCCTCCAGGACTATCTTCCGGAACCTCTCCCTGTCCTCGAATCGAGCATCGAGCAGTATCTCCTTAAGTATGCCCATAAGGTCGCTTACCCGGCCGGATACGGCCTTCCCCCTAAGAAACAGCCAGGCAGCGGTTTCATCAGACCCCGACAGGTGAGAGGTAAATACCTGAGGCCATATTCCACCTGTCCTTGAAGCTATCCTGCGGCCGAGTGAGACAAAATCCTCTGTGCCTGTACCCATCTCCAGCATGGCCCTGCCGAAGAGGGGCACGTACGGATACAAACGCCAGGGAAGACCCAGAAGATTCAGGCCCAGGTTCAGATAGACGATTCCGTTTGTGGGAATCTCGTGCAAAAATACCCGAGATCCGGCCAAATGAATCTCCTTGATCGGGAGCATAGGGTTTTTCTTTTCAAGATCGGCAAGCCCGAGGCATGGGATGGATGCCAGTGCCTCAGGGGAATCAGGGGCATCCTGAAGGGCCTTTAGAGCCTTCGTAGCCTCCGCTATTGAAACCAGATCATCTCCTGACTTTCCCTTTCGCAGCCCTTCAATCCTCTCGCCTTCAAGAGCTTCTTCCCTTTTCAGAAGATCGGGGTCCGGAAACAGGACGAGCGTACTGCGATGGGGATTGGAAACAAGGTATTCGGATATCATCTTTTGAAACATGGCCGGGTCCGAACTGTAGCCCGACCGCACTGCGGCAAGGGGCCTCTCAAAGAAAAGGAGTTCAAGCGGGTCCTTCCCGTAGAGCCACGTGGTAAGGGCTCTCAACATCACCACGAGCCCCCTGGGAAACGATCCGGTGTTATTCTCCCTCAGCCTGAACTCTACCGTGTTCAAGGCGGCCTCCACGGTTCCGGGATCAATACCGTCACGACTCAAGCCCTTAAGTGTCTCGAGGATAAGTGATTGAACCTCTTCCGCCCTTTCAACATGCACCCCCTTTAGTCCTGTGGAAAAATATATCTGCCTTATCTCAGTGCCCAGACCCTCGCCCGTAAGGTCCTCTCCCAAGCCCGAGTCAATAAGGGCCTTTCTGAGAGGGGAGCCGGGCATTCCAAGAAGGATATATTCAAGTATCCTCAAGGCGAAGTTATTCTCGGCATCTCCCGACTCCATTAGGCCCCAATTTACCGTAACCATTCCCTTTTTATCGTTTTCTCCCCCCGGAGCCGCCATGAACGGTTTCTTTATTGACCTGGGGGCGGCAAAGGGCGATTGCAGGGGGATGGAGGAGTCTGTCGTTACCTTCTCAAAGCCATCAAGGTATCCGCCTATGAGGGCAATGAGGCCATTTGGCTCTGCATCTCCATAGAGAAATATCCTGGAATTGGAGGGATGGTAATAGCTCCTGTGAAACGAGAGAAAATCTTCGTAGGTCAGATCGGGTATCCTGTGGGGATCACCTCCTGAGTCCAGCCCGTAGGTAGTATCGGGAAAAAGCGACCTCAGGGAATAATCGGCTACAAGTCCTTCAGGAGATGAATAGGCCCCCTTCATCTCATTATAAACGACGCCCTTGATGCCCATGGGACCGTCCGGGGATTCAAGCTCCAGGTGCCAGCCTTCTTGCTTGAATGTTTCGGGTGTTATCCTGGGATGGAATACCGCGTCAAGATAGACATCCATTAAGTTTTTAAGGTCGTTAAGATTCTGGCTCGCTACAGGATAGCAGGTCTTATCCGGATAGGTGAAGGCATTAAGGAAGGTCTGGAGCGACCCCTTGAGGAGTTCCACAAAGGGCTCCTTCACCGGATACTTCCTGGAACCGCAAAGAACCGAATGCTCCAGGATATGTGCGACCCCTGTGGAATCATGCGGCGGAGTTCTGAAGGTGATCCCGAAGACCTTGTTTTCATCACTGTTTCTTATATGAAGGAGTTCGGCCCCTGTCTTTTCATGCCTCAAGAGCCTTGCCAGAGAATTCATCTCTGCAATCTCCGCCTCCCTTTCAAGGGTAAATCCGCTCATCGCCATCTCTGTCCGTCAAACCCCCTCCGATTTTCATCTGATTTTGGGAAAAACATAAGAAAATCCCTATTGCCCACCGGGCCCGGCAGTCACCATTATATAATTATTCTCTTTTATCAAATCTCCCAAGGCCCGTTTTATATCCGCCAGTGTTGTTTTCTCAATGCGCTCCCTGAACCTCTCAAGGTGGTCATAACCCAGACCGTAAAGCTCGTCAAGTGCCATACGGGATGCCTGAGATGAGTTTGTCTGGGTATCAATGGAGATGTTTCCCAGGAGATACCGTTTTGCCCCGTTTAATTCCTCTTCGCTCAGACCTTCTTCTCTCAAGAGCTTGATCTCACGGAAAATCGCATCCTGTGCCGCGGCGGCCTTGGACGGATCGCAGGCAATATAGATACCGAAAAATCCGACATCGAGTAGTGCCCTCCTGAATGCCGTGACCGAATAGGCGAGGCTTTCTTTGTCCCTGAGCTTCACAAAAAGTCTTCCCCCCATGCCGGAAAGCGCGGTCTCAAGCAAGGCCAATGGAGCATCATCCGGGCTCATAATGTCTCCTGCGAGATACCCCACCGCTATGTGAGTCTGGGCCCCGGGTCTTTCCAGATGGGCCTTGCGTATATCTCCGATGGGGGGCTCATCCGGGACATTGGGAAGGTTCATTGACGCAGGTTTCATCTCAGAGAAGGCCTTCTCAAGCCGGGAGATGACCTCTTCTGAATCAACGTCTCCCGCAACAGCTATTACAAAGCGTGATGGTTCCGCAACCATCGAGTACCATTTGAGCATATCCTCCCTTTTTATGGAAAGGATCGTCTCTTCTGTTCCGGTCAAGGGCTGCCCGCTCGGATGCCTCAAAAAGAGCGTCCCGTAGAAGAGATCGAAAAGCTGCGGAGTGGGATTATCCTTCTTGGCCCTTATGGCGGCTACGGCATCCGCCTTCACCTTTTTCAGCTCGTCAACGGGAAATGAAGAATGAATAAATAATTCGGCCAGTAGATCAAGTCCTTTAAGGGCATCCCTGCTCAAAAAGGTTGCTGAAAGTCCCATGGCATTGTGACCGGAGAAGGCGGAAAGCGAGCCACCCCGGGATTCAACAAAGGAGGCGATCTGGGAAGCGCTTTTTCCCTTGGTCCCCCGTGTAAGCAACTCGGATGTGACCTTTGATATCCCCCAGGGGAAACCGATCTCAAGGCGGTTCCCACCCAGAAAGGCCCCCGTAACAGACACCAGGGGAAGTTCCCTCTCTTCCTTTACAAGCACCCTCAAGCCGTTTCGAAGGGTCGCCTTCTTGACCGTTTCGACTTCTGCAGTTGATTTGTGAAGGATAGCTTCCCTCCTTCTAAAGAGTCCTAACAGTGTCTCTTCCGCAATATCCGCCTTTGAATCCATTGGCCTCATAAGACCGGCCGACATTCGCTCAACTTTCAGGTACTTTGAGGCAACACGCGTTATGTCTTCAGGAGTAAGCGACCTGATATCCTTAAGGTACCTGTCAAGACCTGTGTAGTCCCCATAGAGCGTCTGGAAAAACCCCAGGGTGCGGGCCTGGCCGGACATGGTCTCCATCTCGCCCAGAAAGTCTGATTCAAGGCGCGCCTTGGCCCTTGCAAGCTCTTGGCTTGAGACCGGCTCAACTGCAATTCTCCCTGTTTCCTCCGCAAGGGCCTCAAGCACCCGGGGAAGGTTTGATGGATCAAGCCTGGCGCTCACTGAAAAAAGACCCTTATCAAGGGTTGAAAGGCCTCCCGCATCAATTGTGTGAACAATCCTCTCCTTCATCCTCAACCGCTCGTAAAGCCTTGAGCTTCTGCCGTCAGCAAGTATCGCAGCCAGGAGATCGAGCGCAGGTGAATCCGTGTGGAAGGCAGGGGGTATGTGCCATGTAAGGGAAAGGCTTGCATGCTGCACATCCCCATCCATGACCATCTTCCTCAAGGCCTTCTGCTCCGGCTCGGGAACCCTTGTTACCTCTTCAGGCAAGCTAACAAATCCATGCCCTTCGGAGTCTTTTTCGGCTCCGCCGGCCAAGTGTTTCTGGCTCTGTGAAGGACGCCAGCCGCTGAAAGTCCCGGCACAATCCCTTAACGACCTCAGGATCTCCTCTGAGTCAAAATCTCCTACAGCCACAATAACAATGTTTTCAGGAAGATAACGTCTGGCCATATAGGCGAGGATATCATCCCTCTTTATGGACTTGATTGTGGACTCAAAGCCTATTATGGGCCTTCTGTATGGGTGCTTGACGTAGGCGGTCTCCATGAGCGCGCGTGAAAACCTTCTCTGAGGGATGTCCAGATACCGCCTGTATTCTTCAAGGATCACCTCTCTTTCCCTTTCTATTTCAACCGGATCAAAAAGAGAGTTCCTTACGGCGTCAAGCAGCACGTCAACAGCCTTTGAAGTCTGACTGCTTTCGATCTCAACGTAATAGACGGTCCTGTCCATAGAGGTATAGGCGTTAACACGGCCGCCCGATTCTTCTATAGCCCTGGCTATCTCCCCTGTGGCCCTTCTGGGCGTCCCCTTGAAGATCATGTGTTCTATGAAGTGGGTTATTCCGGCCTCCTTCTCAAGCTCGTCGGCGCTTCCGGTCTCCACCCATACCTGAACGGATGTTACAGGGGCCTTGTGGTTTTCCTTCACAATAAGGGTGAGACCGTTTTCCAGCTTGAGCCTCTTGACACCATCGGCCAGATCAACGGCAGCAGCCCCCTGCACGAGGACAATGCATGCGCTCAGTATTACCAATACCTTACATATTGTGATTTTTATTCTTGACATACTATATGTTGTAGCTAAAATGCTAACTCTCCTTCCTGGAATATCTGGGATGAAGCGGCAAAAAGTCACTGCATAGTTTAATCACTAAGGGCATCAAAGTCCACCGAATGGACAATGCTCCAAGGAGGCGTTTCAATGGGACAGAAAGGTAATATCCTGGTTACTGAAGAAAGCAATATTGATCTCGCGGGTCTCAGATGGGACGAAGGACTTTTGTCTGATTTCCTTGTCAGGGAAAACCCCTTGGATAAAGAGCAGGCTATTAAGATAGCCAGGTTTCTACGTGAGGAGTTGGGAAGAATGAAGCTTTCAACCGGCATTATTCCGGCCATGGAGGCAATGATTGAGTCCAAGCTGGATGAATACGGGCTGAAGAATATCTCCCCCGTTCATCTTGACCGGTCAATCTTTGTCCCTCAGGGCCTTGCCTTGACGGAAAATGCGGTAAGGGTTCTTGAGAGAAGGTATTTAAAGAAGGATGCCTCCGGCAATGTATCCGAAACCCCGGAACAGATGTTCAGGAGGGTGGCAAGACACGTGGCCAAGGCCGAAAAGTCCTATGGCGATGCGAGCCACGTCAGGAAGATAGAAGAGATTTTCTACGGCATGATGACCGAACTCAAGTTCCTTCCCAACTCTCCTACCCTTATGAACGCGGGCAGGAGACTGGGGCAGCTTGCCGCATGTTTTGTGCTCCCTGTTGAAGACAGTATGGACGGTATATTTGACGCACTCAAAAATGCGGCCATAATCCACAAATCCGGCGGCGGGACGGGATTTTCCTTCTCAAGACTCAGGCCCAAAAACAGCATGGTTGGTACTACCGGAGGCGTTGCATCAGGCCCTGTATCCTTTATGAGGATATTCAATACAGCTACAGAGCAGGTCAAGCAGGGCGGGACGAGAAGAGGCGCCAATATGGCGATCCTCAGGGTTGATCACCCCGATATCATGGAGTTTATTCACTGCAAGAAAAATGGAAAAGAACTCAACAATTTCAATATATCCGTAGCCGTGACGGATGATTTCATTGAGGCCGTTAAAGATGGCAGGGCCTACAGCCTGATTGATCCCAGGACAAAAAAGACCGCAGGAGAACTCAAGGCCGCAGATGTTTACAGCGCCCTTGTGCAAAATGCCTGGGAAAACGGAGACCCCGGCATCGTATTTCTGGACAGGTTAAACCGCGACAATCCGACGCCTGAACTGGGCGCTATCGAGAGCACCAATCCATGTGGGGAACAGCCTCTCCTGCCCATGGAGGCATGCAACCTCGGTTCGATAAATCTGGCCCTCTTTGTGAATAGAAAAGGCCCTTCCATTGACTACAAGAGCCTGGATGAGATCGTCAGATGGTCTGTGCGCTTCCTCGACGACACAATTGACGTCTCCCAGTATCCCCTCCCGGAAATTGACAAAATGGTTAAAGGAAACAGAAAGATAGGTTTGGGCGTGATGGGTTTTGCGGACATGCTTTATCAGTTGGGGGTTCCCTATAACAGCGACAAGGCCCTGGAGGTAGCGGAAGATGTGATGGGATTCATCCAGAAGGTCTCCCACGAGGCATCCCTGGATATGACGGAGCAAAGAGGGGTATTTCCCAACTTCGAAAAGAGCATATTCAAGGACAAGAAAGAATGCCGTTACAGAAACGCGACCACGTCCACAATAGCCCCGACAGGCACCTTGAGCATCATAGCAAATTGCTCAAGCGGCATAGAGCCCCTGTTTGCCTTGAGCTTTGTCAGAAGGGTAATGGATAACGATGAACTTGCAGAGGTGAACCCCTATTTCGAAAAGGAGGCCAGGAAGAGAGGATTCTACAGCGAAGGCCTCATGGCTGAGGTCGCTTCGAAAGGCAGCATAGGGGCCATGGAGGAGATACCGGCAGATGTGAGAAAGGTTTTTGTAACCGCACACGACATCACGCCCGAATGGCACGTGCGCATGCAGGCAGCCTTCCAGAAGCACACGGATAACGCTGTCTCAAAGACGGTCAATCTTCCCAGTAAAGCATCAGTTGATGATGTGAGAATGGTCTATGATCTGGCCTACGAGCTTGGCTGCAAGGGGGTAACCATCTACAGGGACGGTAGCAGAGAAAATCAGGTGCTCTCCGTTACAGAAAAGGAAAAGCACCCGGACGGCTTCATGGCCGCCTTGATGGAGAGACCTGAAACACTGGAGGGTTTCACGACAAAGATGGTGACCGGCTATGGGAATCTCTATGTTACTGTCACCGAATCCGAGGGGAGGCCCTTTGAGGTCTTTGCGACCATCGGAAAATCCGGAAGATCAACCACGGCAAAGACCGAAGCTATAGGAAGACTCGTATCCCTCGCCCTCCGCTCGGGGGTCAAGGTGGAAAACATAGTTGACCAGCTTAAGGGAATAGGCGGCGAGCACCCGGTCTTCCAGAACGGAGGTCTGGTACTGTCAATACCTGATGCAATAGCAAGGGTCCTCGAAAAGAGATACATTCAGAAGGAAAACGGCAAGGCCGGAAAAAAGAGTTACGGCAACAGCCTTATGGGAGAAAAATGCCCCGAATGCGGCCAGACAATCAGTTTTGAGGAAGGCTGCATCACCTGCCATTTCTGCGGCTTTACCAAGTGCGGATAATCATGCCACTTTTTTTCAACGGGGTATTATTTCAAGAACAAGGGGTAGGTACCGCTTTTGCCGCACTAGCTCAGATCGTTTCATAGATACCGGTCGTCCTGTCCTGCAGGTAAAGGTTATCGAAGGAGCCGCTCCTGGCCGCCGAGTCAAACCAGGCCCTCCCTACCGCCTGACAGGCGGGACAGGCACTCCGTGGAATGTGAACGGCAAATATCCGTCTTTTCCTGCTGGATGCCGAATCAATGGAAAGGGCTCCGGCGCATTTTCTGCAAACCCTCAGGTTTTCATGCTGCCTTTCGCTTATCATGTCCGTGTCATAGAAGACATCCCTTCTTCGCTCTACTATCTCCCCTTGCCTGTAAATATCCTTCTTGAGGCCGCCTTCCAGAAACATGCCCCTTAAATCCTTTATCAATTTTTCTATATATCTTGTGGTATCAGGTGGTTGAGGCTTGTAGTCCCTGTCGTAGTTAGGCTCTTTCACATAGGATGTATCCAAGCCCGCCATAGCCATAATGATTCCCACGTTGACATAGGGAAGCGCGCTCTCCACCGCGTAGCCTCCCTCCAGCACCGCTATGTCGGGCCTGAGAATGGCATTGAGCGTTGCATAGCCCCCGGCTGAAAAATTCATGTTTGTTATGGGATCGCTGAAATGGTTATCCTGCCCGGCCGAGTTTATCACTATATCCGGCTTGAACCTCTCCAGGAGAGGCATCACAAGCTCCCTCAGGGCAAAAAGAAATCCTTCCTCCCCCGTCCTGGGGGGAAGAGGAATATTGACCGTTGCGCCCTGCGCGTTAGGTCCTCCTGCCTCTTCCGGAAACCCCGAGCCTGGATAAAGGGTTCTTCCGTCCTGATGAATTGAAATAAACAGGGTTTCGGGATCATGCCAGTAAATGTCCTGGGTGCCGTCTCCATGGTGGCAGTCCGTGTCCACCACGGCCACCTTTTTCACTCCATAGCGGTCTCTAAGATATTCGATCATGACCGCCTCTATGTTGATGTTGCAAAACCCCCTGTTTCCGTGTACCACCCGCATGGCGTGATGTCCCGGAGGTCTTACAAGGGCGAAGGCGCTCTCAACCTCTTTTCTCATAACAGCGTCAGCCGCAACAAGACAGCCCCCGGCCGATATGAGGTGGCTTTCCGTGGTAACCGCCGCTTCATCAGGGACGCAGAAGTGAACCCTTCTGATGTCCTCGTAGGAGGCAGGCCTCACCTTGTATTCCACTATTCCGTCAACATCAAGGAGGCCTTCTTCCATGACCTGATCCTGGGTGTAAAGGAGCCTCTCTTCCCTCTCGGGGTGTGTCGGGCTTATAGCCCAGTCATAGGCCGGGAAAAAGACAAGCCCCGTGGTTCTAGCGGCCTTCACCATAAGCCTCTATCTCCTCCATTCCTTTATAATGCCGGGGGTTATGCAAATCTTGACGCGGATATTCTGTCCGGTCCGCGAATAGTCCCTTATCATGTGGAAGACCTGCCTTTCAGCGATGGATATCTCACAGTCGGCTTCTTCTCCGCCCCCGCGGGCCGCAAACTCCCTGAGGGCCTCTTTTGCCATGGATATGGCGCTTTCAATATTGAACCTGCCGTCAATCTTTTCCTGTATCCCTGCCTCAGGGATCACCGCAGTTCCCCTGTATGTGTCCGCCTGGAGGGTGACCTCCGATGTGACCCTTGCGACAGCCGCTCCCACGGCATTGGCCACCCCGTAATGCTCAGGCACCCTGCAGGGGATGCCCATGGCCTTTTCGAGATAAGGAGCCAGTTGAAGCGCAGGCCCTCCTATCACTATCGCTGAGGAAGGCTCGATTGCCTCCCTGTGGAGGACCTCATAGATGGTGTAAACAGGCCGCGAGTTGAGTTCATGGATAAATGCCCGGGCAGACAGGGCGATCGTCTCACCCATCTTCTCAAGAACACTTACCGACATCTCCTTTGCCCCGGGCGCAACTCCTGCTTCACTCCCACCAGGCATGCTCAGGGCAAACTCTTGCATGGCATCATGGGCAAGCTCTCTGCGTCCGACATCGAGCAGCCCAAGACAGATCATGGCGTCTGTCGGGGTGGGCGCCGGGCCTCCAAACGCGCGGGGTCTTCCTACCCTCATAGGGCCTATCCTAATATCACCTTTTTTCCCAAGTCTTAGCTCGCTGTCTCCCCCTATGCCCACGGAATGGGTAAGGAGCGAACGCACCAGGGTCTTGTAAGGCCCAAGCCTTATACCGAGCGTTTCAAGGAAGGGAACTCCATCCTCCACTACCGCCATATCGGTTGTGGTTCCCCCAACATCGAGGATCAGGGTAGTGCCGCTGCATCCGTCCAGCGCGAGTGCCCCTATCACGCTTGCGGCAGGTCCCGACTGCGCTGCAATTGCAGGATAGTTGCAGCTATTGCGCAAGCTCGTTGTGCCTCCGTCCGGCTTGAGTAAATACCTGGGAACGGTCAGACCCCTTTCATCCAGGCTTTGGCTCAGGGCCGTCACAAATCCGTTTTGTATCCGGTGGAGCGCGGCATTGAGATAGGTGGTGTTGATCCTGCGGGGGAAATTTAATATCCCCGAAACCCTGTGACCGAGGGCTACGTGGGAAAATTGGTCTTTTATGATACCTGCTATCTGAATCTCATGAAGGGGGTTTCTTACGGAGAACTTACCGACCACGCCCACCGTTGATATTCCGCCGCTCTTTATGATTGAGGCGGCCTTAACTACGCTGGCCCCGTCCAGGGGAAGGGCCTCGAAACCCTGATGATCAACACATCCCTCAACAACATGATAGGACGGCCCGACCTCCCACCACTCAGGCCTCATCCCCGGGCCGGCGCTCACGATCATGCCCGTTGGATCAAGGGTGTCCTGCACTATGGCGTTAGTGGCAAGCGTGGTTGAAAAAGACATCCGCGTTATCTCGGCAGGATTCACCCCCTCAAGGCTCTTTCCTATTGAAATACGGAGTGTTTCAAGAAGATCCTCCCCGGTATCGGTCTTGTTTGCTGTCAAGACTTTCCCATCAGAGAGGATCACTGCATCCGTCTGGGTGCCTCCCACATCGAGTCCTAGAATCATCTATCCGCCCTCCTGCGGGCCTATCTTCCCAGTGGAAGTTTGAGCTTAGTACCTTCAGGGAAATTCCCGATGCCCTTTTCGGGCAAGAGTCCTTTGAACTGCTCCTTGATCTTTGCCGGATCAGAAAGACCCTTATCGAGACCCTGTTTCAACATTCCTTCCAGATCAGGCGCAAAGGAAGGTGAAGAAAAGGTGCCCTTGATAAGCACTGGGACCATGAGACCTGATCTTTCCTTTGTGTCGCCCTGGCCCTTGAGCGTCGCAACGGCCATGGGCTCTACCCGGAAATCAAGGGTTTCCTTTACCAGATCCGCCTTCCCCACGGCAGATACCCTCAGAAGAGGTGAAGTTATGTTGGTGCCGTCGGTTGATGCGACTCCCTTTTCGATCTTAAAGGGTATTTTAAGTTCTGAAAAATCCGTGCGCGGCTTCTGAGCGCTCTCCTTTTCAAGTCCGAAAGATACCGTAAGATTTCTTAACATCCCGGCCAAATCTATCCCCACAATCGCTCCATCGTTGAAGAGCAGTTCTCCCGCGCCGTCAAGATTCTCCTTGATGACCATTGGGTCTTCTCCAATTGTTCTGATGTCAGCGGTGACATTGGCCGTCCCCTCGATAAGGTCTTTACCTGCCATATCCATCAAAAGAGGCCTTGCCTGGATACCTGCGGCCTTTATTTGGGCTGCTATCGCAGGGGTATCCTTCCTCACGTCATATTGAGCCGTAAGGGCCATGTTGCCTTTATAGAGATCCATCCGGAGAGGCTTGATCTGGAAGAGCCCGTCTCTTGCATCCAGGGTAAATAGGATATTTTCTGCCTTGACGCCCTTTATCTTTATGCTTCCTGCCTTAAAGGTCCCTGCAATTACATGCTTCCTCAAGGCTGAATAGTCGCTTTTGGCCTTATTCTGCCCCTCAGGAGCCTTAGCCTGCCTGTTCTCTTTCTTATCTTCAGATGCTGGAGGCATGTAACGGTCAAGGTCAATGTCGTCGAGTCCCATGTCAAAGGAGGCCTTCGGACGATCAAACTCCGATAAAGAGGCACTAAAGTCCATCTTGCTTGAGTCAAGCTCCATTTTACCATTCACGATGTTTAGTCTTGATGGATCTCCACTTATGTGCATGGCTATAGAAAACTTCTTCAATACCTCGGGGTCGGATGTAGCCAAAGGAAACTTCCGGCCCAGGGATTCCATCAAACGCCTGGGAGAAAATGGAGAGACCTCGAGGTCAAGATCGAATCTGCGACTTACCGCCGCATCAACTACCTTGCCTTTCAGGGTCGCAGCAAGCTCCCCAAAGGCCTTCACGGTGATGCCGAAGGCTACCGGGCCCATTCCAGGCATCTTTCCGACCGGGCCAACCATGCCGTCAACCGAAAGAGGCTTCCCGTCCATCTTTGCCGAGATATTGAAGCCGATCGGTTTGTCAAGGGAGACATCCTTGAAGGCTACATTGATGTCGGATACTTCATTCCTTGTCCCGCTTGTGTCATCCTGCATCACAAGATAGCCGTCCTTTACTGCAAACTCTCCCACTGCCAGGGCGGCAAGCGGCAGTCCCGAGGGTGTCTTTTCAGCCTCTGGAGGACTTTTCGTTTTCTCAGCCGCTTTTCCGCCGAACCCCTCCCAGTTTGCTCGACCCTTGGAGTCCTTGTGCAGGTAAATCCTCGGAGTGTTCAAGACGAATGTTTCCACCTCAAGGGCCTTCCTTATGAGGGGCATGACCTTTACCCGTACCTCGAAGGATTTGACTGAAGCGAAATCCTTTTCCTTGAAACCCTCGGGATTTCCGAGGTGAAGGTCTGACAGATTAACTCCCGCCCAGGGAAAGAGCGACAGCTTTATTTCGCCTCCCAGTCTGAAAGGCCTTCCGGTAGCCTCCGACACCTTCTTTTCAATGACTGGTTTATATTTGTTAAGATCTACCAGCATGGGCACAAGAATGATAGCCGCAACACACAGAAGCACTAATGCACCAAGGATGACCCCTATCCACTTCGCTGCCCTTTTCATAGCTTTCCTCCCTGTCGGTTTTTGCCCTTTTAATCATTTCATTTTAATACTAACAATGATAGTGTAACAAGAAAACATTTTAGCAAGAGGCCCTGCAACTTTTTTCTTGAATATGATGATCCAATCTGTAAGAAATGTAAGAAGTTGAAGGGAGGGAGGGGTGGGGGTGATGGGTAGAGGGCCGATGAAGATTGAACAATTTATAGATAGTGTCCATCCGGAAATGAGATAGTTTCGTCGAGTTCAAGGCGGGCGATAATTTTAACCACAGGAATACATTGACGTATTTCGAGGATTAAAATTTGAGCCCAACGCCGAAATCGGCGATAATAGGCATTTACGGATGGGCACTAGATAAGGAAGGAGACCGGATCACGATGGATGCACAGGAAGTTTGCTATACCAGGGAAGGCGCCATCTCAAAGGCCATAGAGATGGAGACCGAGAGTTTTTCAACATATCAGAAGGCATATCAACAGATAAAAGAGCGGCGGGCGAGGGAACTTGCCAAGGAGCTTGCCCTTGATGAACTGGAGCACAAGTACACGCTGGAGAAGGCCTTTTTTGAAGAGACGGTGGCCCTGCACGACTCAGGGGATAAGGAAGGCCCCACCATGAAGCTCTCCATGCTGCTCGAGGATAAGCCGCTAGGCCCCAACGCGACGGATCAGGATCTCATGATACACTCGATACATGAGGAAAAGAGGGCGGTTGATTTCTATAAGGCAATGGCGACCCAGTGCGTGGGCGCGCCCATGGAGGCCATGTTCAAGAGGCTGAGCAAGGATGAGGAAAGCCACCTTGCAAGGCTTGAAACCCTCTATGAAGACATATACATGAAGGATATGTAGCCAGGCCCTGGATGTCTTTCCCGGGAGCGAAGAAGGTTAGGGATTATGGAAGCCGCTGTTGGATACCGGCCCAGGGTGGGGCTTAGAGAGGAAAGAGAAAAGTCCGTTCTTGGAAGACATCCCTGGATATTTTCAGGGGCTATAAGCCGTGTTGACGGCTCCCCGGGGATGGGGGAGACGGTCGAGGTGATCTCCTCCAAAGGAGAGACCCTCGGAAAGGGCGCCTTTTCGCCCAGCTCCCAGATCAGGGTCAGGCTCTGGTCAAGCGATCCGGAATGCGTTATTGACAGGCAATTTTTTGAGCAAAGGATCAAGGAAGCGATCAGATTGCGCGCCGATCTTCCCTCCCTAAGCTCTTCAACCAACGCCTTCCGCCTTATAAACGGGGAATCAGACAGGCTCCCTGGGCTCATTGTTGACCGTTACGCCGACTTCCTCGTATGCCAGTTTCTATCTGCAGGCCCTGAGTATTTCAGGGATATTATAGTATCTCTTCTATCCGAACTCTATCCCTGCTCCGGTATCTACGAAAGGTCAGATGCGGATGTAAGGGAAAAGGAAGGCCTTGACCCGAGAAAGGGAGTTCTTTTCGGAGAAGACCCGCCCGAACTGCTGGAGATAACCGAGGGCCCGTGCCGCTTTCTCGTGGACATCAAAACGGGCCAGAAGACAGGTTTTTTTCTGGATCAGAGAGAAAACAGGCAAAGGCTTGCCGCCTATTGCGACGGCGCTCAGGTGCTCAATTGCTTTTCCTATAGCGGTGCCTTCGCGGCAAGGGCACTCAAGGCAGGCGCTTCCCATGTTCTGAACCTTGACGATTCGGCATCCGCCCTTGAGCTGTGCGCAAAAAACATGGAACTCAACGGAATCCCTCAGGAGCGCTGGGAAAATCTTCAGGGAAATGCCTTCAAGGTCCTCAGGCAGTTCAGGGAGCAGGAAAGAAGATTCGATATAATAGTGCTTGATCCCCCAAGGTTCGTGGATGCAAAAAGCCACCTGATGCGGGCGGCCCGCGGATACAAGGATATAAATCTTTTGGCCTTCGGTCTTCTAAGGCCGGGTGGATATCTCTTCACCTTCTCGTGCTCGGGTCTTCTTGCAACCGACCTCTTTGGAAAAATCGTATCGGATGCGGCCCTGGACACAAAAAGACATGCAAGAATAGTGGAGAGGCTTTTTCAGGCCCCGGATCATCCGGTAGGGCTCAACTTCCCGGAAGGTGCCTATCTCAAGGGACTGGTTTTATGCGTCATGTGATAATTATGAATCTCTTGTTACCCTCATTACCTCCTCAACGGTTGTGATACCTTCAATTACCTTTCTTACCCCGTCCTGGTAGAGGCTGGTCATTCCCTCTTCCACGGCAGCCCTGCCTATGGCCGAGGAATCAGACGTGCTCAGTATCAGGGATCGCACCCTTTCCGATATGACCATCATCTCGAAGATGCCGGTCCTCCCCCTGTAGCCTGTTGAAAGACACGCCCGGCAGCCCCTGCCCCGAAAGAGCCTTCTTTCTCCCAGCGCCTCACGGCTCAGCCCCAGGGCCCGCAGGGTTTCATCATCCGGAATATAAGGCTCCCTGCACTCGCTGCAGATGACCCTTACAAGCCTCTGTCCCAGTATCGCCAGGACCGATGAACAGATGAGAAAAGGCTCGATCCCCATATCAATGAGCCTTGTAACCGCGCTTGCCGAATCGTTGGTGTGCAGGGTGGAAAAGACCAGATGCCCTGTCAGGGCTGACTGAATGGCTATTTCCGCTGTTTCAAGGTCCCTTATCTCTCCCACCAGGATCACATCCGGGTCCTGCCTTACAATGGATCTGAGCCCCCTTGCAAATGTCAGCTCTATACGGGGATTTACCTGTATCTGGCTTATCCCTTCAATCTGATATTCTATAGGATCCTCGATGGTTATGATATTTATATCGGTTTTGTTTATAGTGCTAAGTGCCCCATAGAGGGTTGTGGTTTTTCCGCTTCCTGTGGGGCCTGTTACAAGAATTATCCCGTAGGCCGAATGGATGATCTTTTCAAACTGGGAGAGCATCTTTTCCCCCATACCGAGTTCGGAGACGGAAAGAAGGACACTGCTCTTATCAAGGAGTCTTAGAACCACCCTTTCACCGAATGCGGTGGGAATGGTTGAAACCCTTATATCAATATTCTTATCCCCGAGGCGGATCTCGAGCCTCCCGTCCTGCGGTAGTCTTTTTTCGGCTATGTTCATGCCGGCCATGATCTTTATACGCGAGACGAGTGCCGATTGAATATGCCGCGGCGGTGTAAGCATATCATAGAGTATTCCGTCAACACGGTATCTGATCCTGAGTCTCCCCTGGAATGGTTCGACATGGATGTCGCTCGCCCTGTCCTTGACCGCCTGGGAAAGCATTAGATTTACCAGCTTTATGATGGGGGCGTCGCTTGTGTCGTCCAGGAGATCTCCTGTCTGCTGGATTTCGTTTATGATATTGAAGCTGTCCTCCGGCCTCATCTCCTCTATGACCTGCTCGGCCGAGTCCTGGCTCTTGTCATAAGCGTAATTGATGGCCGAAAGGATCGCCGTTGAAGGGGCAAGCACCGCCCCGGCTTCCTTGAGACCCAGAAGATTTCTTAAGTCATCCAGGGGTTGAAAGGAAAGCGGATCGTTTACCGCAACAAAGGCCTCCTTTTCGCGGATAACCGGAACCATCCTGTATTTCTTGAGAAACTGGATGGATACACGGGAAGTAAAATCGGTTGACATGCCGTCAGGGGAAAGCTCAAGGACAACCGGCAGATTGAACTGTATCCCCAGGGCCTTGAGGACATCGGCCTCAGTAACTGCCTTTTTGGCGATAAGTATCTCCCCTATCCTCCCTCCCCTTTCCTTCTGTATCTCAAGGGCCTGCCTCAATATCTCATCGTCAAGGGCGCAAACCCTCTTTAGGATATCGCCTAACCTCTCTCGCATCATTGATAAAGACCGAGGGGCTCCACTATTTCCCCCCCTTACGCTCATACATCTTTATGGAGCCTTCCTTAACCTTGTCTATCTGCTCCTTCTTCTCCCTGTAGAGTCCGTCCGCCTCGGAGACATATTCTATTATATGAGGGGTCAGGAATACGAAGAGGTTTGTCTTGCCTGTATTGCTAGATTCCGTCCTGAAGAAATTACCGAGCCCCGGGATACCGCCGAGACAGGGGACCCGATAGACCCCGGAGTTCATGGTATCGTCAATAAGGCCGCCTATAACGATCGTATGGCCGTCCTTTACTATTACCGTGGTCTTTGCCATACGCTTCAAGGTAGTCGGCAGTCCCACACTCGACTCCTCCTTTATGACCTGGGAAACCTCCTGCATGATCTTGAGCCGGACAAACCTGTCCTGGTTTATCTGGGGGGTGATCTGGAGTGTTACTCCCACATCCTTGTATTCGTAATGGCTGTAATCAATTCCGCTCTGGGATGTGTCCTGTCTCGTGAGATAGGGAACGTTTTTCCCCACCTGTATCTCGGCATCTTCATTATCCGTCGTCATTATCTGGGGGGTGGAGAGGATATGGACATCGGAATCCTTTTGATAGGCCCTTACCACAGCGCCGATATTCGGGAATAGAAATCCTCCTATGGAGATGCCCTCACCCAGTACGCCAAGAGAAAAGCCGAGCGGCAGGGTTACGCTCTGGGTGCCGGTATTTACTCCCGGAAAGGCAGAGGGTTGAGAGGTGGATGCCCCGAAGGTGACAATCTGCCTGCCGTCAATGCTGCCTGTCTTCTCAGCGCCACGCCACTCAACTCCCAATTCGAAGTCTTTTGCAACGCTCACCTCCATTAGAAGGGCCTCGATGTAAACCATCCTTCGCGTGATATCGAGTTTTCTTATCACCTCCTCCAGAACCTGCCAGTCGTCCTTGCCCGCGGTTATTACGAGCGAGTTGGTGGACTTGTCGGCAACGATCTGCACCTCCTTTGAGAGAATGGGGGTCTTTCCCTTTTCCTGCTCCTTACCGGCAGGAGCCACCGGTATGGCCATAAGGACCTTTGCCATGTCTTCAGCCTTCGCGTTCTGCAGGTAGTAAACCCTCACATCGCCCTCTCCCCTGACAGGCTCCCTGTCCAGGAGTTTTATGAGTTCCCTTATCTTGGCCGTATCCGCTTCACTTGCAAGCACTATCAAGGAGTTAGTGCGTTCATCGGCAATCACCTTTATTATCGGCTCGGGGGTCGCGTCACGCTTTGTTTTTCTGGATGTATCCTGAAAGAGGCCGGATATGGATTTTGCCATGGGAGCGGCGCTTCCGTAAGTCAGGGGGACTACGGTTATCTGCTCCCCCATGCCCTGCACGTCCACCGCCTCTATGATCTTGAGAAGCCTCTGTATATTTGACAGGAGATCGGTTACTACGAGCATGCCCGCCGGAGGATAGGATACGATGATGCTTCCCTTTGATACCAGCGGATCAAGTATCTTCTTGATCTCGTCAGCGTTTGCATAGGAAAGAGGAACTATCCTTGTTACCACCTTATCAGACGGGCTCACGGCGGATTCCCTCAGGCGTGTCTCTACGTTCTGCCCCCTGGTCTGGGCCGCAGGAATTATCTTTATGATATTTCCGGCAGGCACCGCGGCATAGCCGTGCACGTCCAGGACGGATTCAAACACCATGTAGGCCTCTTGAGGGGTGATCCTGGTGGGAGATATCACCGTCACGTTTCCCCTTACCGCACTGTCTATCACAAAGTTTTTGCCCGTCAGTTCGCTTATGAACTTTATGAAAACAACGATATCAACTCCATCAAAATCAATGGTTACCGCCTTTTCACCCGCCTTTCCTTCCTGGAGGCCCCCCCCGGTATCCGCGCCCCAGACGGCAGTAATCACCAGAAAGGCAATGACAATGGAAACAGCCCTGAAAAGATATCCTTTTTTTTGTCTTTGCTCCACGGTCAAATCCTCTTCATCCTGACACCCATTCGCTTGAATAAGCCTTACCACCCCGCCCCATAGCTGTCATCCTCTTTTTTCGAAGTCGTTATCGGGACTGCAATCAAAATCGCAATCGAGAAGGGCGGGCCCGGCTTATCCTCTTCATCTTTCTCTGTGTCTTGCCCGGGCATGGCCGTTGATATGAAAACCCCCTTTCTATTTATCCCTCCCCCTTCAGCGTCGAAACGTCTGGATGCGGCGGCATTATTCCCTCATCCTCCACGGGGGAGGGAGTCCTTTGTCAAGGCTGCGAACCCCTCTGAAGCTATTCCCTCCCCCTCCACGGGGGAGGAAGGGGTGGGGGTGATTTTTTCGTTGTGCCCCATCAGGGCATAACCATTAGCCTGTCTATTCAAACCTGTAGCTTATGGTATGTATCTTTCTGTCCCTCAGTACCTGGATGGAGATATCCGATCCTATCCTGAGATCCTTATAAACCGCCATTATGTCGTCGGCGCCCGTGATGGGAGAGTCGTTTATGCTCTGGATCACATCACCGCCTTTAAGTCCCATATTCGTAAAAAAGCTCTCCGGCTTAACCCACGCAACTGCAAGGCCGGCCGGTTTCCCGTCAGCAAAATAGGGCTTTATGCGCATCTGCGTTAGAAGATCATTGAGGTTTGCAAAGGAAGATTCTATATCCTGTTTCTTCACGGTTACTTCGCTTCTTGAGCCTGCCGCTGAAGAAGAGCCTGAAGGCGTTACGCCACGGCCTTCAAGCTTGCCGGAGGACTTATCTTTTATCAGGAGGACCTCATCCCTGCCCCCCACCCTGAAGACCACCATGCCCCTTGCGATCTCCTTGATGGCAGCCCCCTGAAGCGTGTCTCCTATCCTGTATAGCCCCTGCCTTTTCTTTTCATTATCCTCTATGACCGCACGGGAGACCCCGTCGCTGCCTGTAACGGTTCCTATCAATGAAGCCTTAAGCGATGAAGGCTTCAAGGGTTCAGGCTTTTCGGCCTTAGGCTCATGACGCACCCCCGGATCCTTCTGAATTACCGAGCCGAAAAGATTTCTAGCGATAATAGATCCCGCCCCCGGCGAGGAGATCTCGCCCCTCCTTGCAAAATCCTTAGCTGAGTCCTCCTTCGTGGAAGGCATCTGCAACTGCCAGATCTTTGAAGCCATGACCCTGTAGCCAAGTCCCACACCCAGATAGACGGCAGTGGATATAAAAGCAAGATTGATCGCGACCTTTAGAAAGCCTCTCCCCATTTCTCTCCTACATAAACCTGACCGTGGGGCTCCGAATCTTTCCCCTCAATACAAATCCTATCTTTCCCTTCTTAAAAAACTGAATCATGGCCGCCTTGACTTCAGGGGCTGCATCAGAAGCCGTAAGAAAACGGACCTGGGGCTCAACAGTGCCACGGATATCCAGGATGCTTTCCTCGACAGGAACGGCCAGGCTGATAGAGCCGCTCAGATTGCCGTTCAGTTCCCTGCCCTTGAAATCCGCCTGGTTGATATTGATGCGCCCTTTCTCAAGAACACCGTTTATGGTGATCTCAGAGAACCTGAGGGCGGTTATCCCCACGAGCGGCTGCACCAGTTCCAAGCCGGCATCTGCCGCCTTAAGCCTTGCCAGGCCTGAAAGGGAGATAATATCCCCGCCTTGTGACGCAATAGAAATAATACCGCTTAGACTTCCGGTAACTCTCCTTCCAGCCGCCTCTGAAACGGCCTTCAGGTCTTCAAGACGTATCCCCAAAAACTCCATGTTTCCGCTCATGGCGGTTTTTTTCCCACCATCAGAAGGGGTGAACTTTCCTTTTACTGTTCCGCCAAGCCCTTCGGCCTCTATCCTGTAAACCGTCTCTTCCCTAAAAAGAGAAAGTATCTCAGGCACCAACCTTATCCGTTCAAACCGGGCGAGCCTGAGGCCTGGTGCGCTCTTCCGGTAGAAGGATACATCTCGAAAAACTATACCGGGCCCCATGCATGGAAGAGCACCTGCTATCTCCAAATAAAAGCCGGGAACCTCCTTTTGGGCTGAAAGCCTTACATAATCAACCACCGCTCCTGATGGAAACATGAAGTAGAGAAGCAGGATTGCGAGGGCCGCCCCGTAAAAGAGATAAAGGATCCAAGCCCCTTTAAATATTTCAGTCCTTTTCGCCATAACCTCTACCGGTCATGCCCGGGTAGGGCACAACCAAAGATTAAAATCACCACAACCCCTGCCTCCACCGCCGGCCTTACCCTGAGCTACTCAGGGGAGACCACCTGCATGACCGCATCCAGGTACTGGGTCTCCCGCCTGCTTTCCCTGACAGATATCCTCTTTATCCGGATCAGTCCGTCCCCATATTCTATCCTTTGAAGATAATCCACAAGCTGCTTCAGGGTTATCTCCTCCATCTGCATCTCCACCATGGACTCGTGCGGAGATGAGGAAGGCTTCATATATTTGATTCTATCCTTTACCGAGCACTCTCCAGCCGCCCTCTCGAGAAAGGAAAAGAGCGTAAAGCCTTTGGCTCTCTTTCCGATCAACCGGCCGCGCTCCCTTGAGGCATCCGTTATCTCCCGGTAGCGGTTGGACAGCTCAGACATCTGCCTGAGTGATTTACCTCTTGCCTCAATGCCGGCCCTCAAAGCAGCCATCCTTTCAAGAAAGGGAGAAAAAAGAAACTCAAAGAGCACAAATCCTGCCACAACTACAGATGCGGCTGTAACCAGGTAGCCCTCCCTTTTTGAAAGCTTCATTTCAGCGCCTCGCCCTCTTGAGCTGCAGCTCGAACTGTATCGCCTTGCCGGCTTGATCGAGCGTGGCGGAAGATATGGTCACTGATTCATAGAGTTCAGAGGGCTCAAGCCTACCCTTTATGTCGTTTACCGTGTTAAAGGAGTCTGTCCGTCCGGTGATTCTGACAGTATCACCTTCAATTAGAAGTCTCGTAATGCGCATCTCGAGGGCCTTCGGAATCCTGTCTGAAATATCCTTCAGCACGTCAATCACAAGCCCCCTCGCGGAGGACACTTCCCATCCCGCCTCTTTTGATGCCTCATTTAAGGCGATCTTCATCTGCCCCAGGGGATCAACTATTCTTTTTGCCTCAGGAAAGGTCTTAAGGTAAATGCCTCTTACCGCCTCTCCAAGAGCATCGTACTGCCTGGTCAAAAACCCATACTCAACCCACATGCCGGCAAGCAGTAAACTTACCAAAATCCCCAGCATTATTGAGGCCCTTAGGGCGTTTCTCCCTATGCCGAGGCGATCTTTGGATTTTGCAAACTCCTGCCTTCTAAAGTTGAACTCCCGGCCGCCCGCCGCCAGCGCAAGAGCTATTGCCCCCTGGAACAATGCCGCATCAGGCACCTCTCCGTGCCCGGAGCCTTTTTTTAACGTCCCGTCACGGATGATATCCACCGCCTCAGATTCGATTCCAGTCTTCTTTGCAAGGCCCTGTAAGAGCCCCTGGCAGGCCGCGCCGGGACCGGCCGCAAAAATCCTCTCAGGGTTTATGGCGGCTCCATGGAGGTGCGCCAACGAATGGAGCGTGTCTTCAAGCGCCCCGGCAATAAAGGAGACAAAATCCGATGCCTCTGTCCCCGGAAGGGCTTGAGCCGCAGAAGCCCACGGGGCTTTAGGGCCACCTGATAAGACGCGCACAAGGGCCACTTTCTTGTTACAGAAGAGATAGATGACGCTTCTTTCCTCTCCAAGCTCAAGCAACACTCCCTGCCCTGGTGAAAGAGGCCTTTTGAGAAGCCATGAAAGCACAGGCAGCCATCCTATGGTCACGACATCGGGATCAAGCCTTAAGGAGCCAAGCATGTCGAGGCATCCTGTGATTTCCCGTTTCGGGAGGAGGGCCGCCATGATAAGGCTTTTCTCCTTTTTCTCATAGACGGAGAAATCAAACAGCATCTCATCCATGGGCCTTGCAGCCATGGATTCCAGCTCAAATCCAAGGGTCTGCCTCACCTTCCTCAGGTCGGAAAAGGGAAGGCTCAGGTTTCTGAAGGAAAAAAGTGAGGGAGAGAGGGCTACCGCGGAAACATCGCACGTGAGGTCAATTTGTTCGGCAAGCCGCGCTAGAGCCGCCTCCGGTTTCTCGCCTGGAAGGAAGGCCGCACGCCCGGCCGCAAGCAATTCAGCTCCCCTGAGCCCGCTTTTGACCCGAACCCCTGATACAGCCCCTTCCCCTATGTCAAGTCCAACAATGACACCGGGCATCTCTAAAGTATCTCCATATAATCAGCAAACCCGCAGGTTCGAGTTTTATCACAACAGAAAGGTGAGGTAAATGAAGAATGAGGAAACCTATGAGCGCATGATTAAATTGACTGCCGGACTGCCTCTTGCTATTATGTCTCAATGTTTAGCAACTTAACGATAGAAGAGCACTTTTCCCCCTCCAAGCAGATAGTCCTTTACCCGGGGGACTGCCTTGACTTGCTGCGGTCAATACCGGATGAGTCATTGACTCTTGTCATAACTTCGCCCCCTTACAACATCGGCAAGGAGTATGAGAAGAAACTCAAACTCGAAAGCTACCTTGACCAGCAAGCGGCTGTCATTCGTGAGTGCGTACGATGTCTTTCGCCTAAAGGCAGCATCTGCTGGCAAGTGGGTAACTACGTTGACGATGGAGCCATCATCCCCCTTGATACTGCACTCTACCCAATTTTTACGGGTTTGGGCCTCAAAATGAGAAATCGCATAATCTGGCATTTTGAGCATGGACTTCACTGCAGCCGCCGCTTCTCCGGAAGGTACGAGACGGTTATCTGGTTCACAAAAACCGACAAATATATATTTAACCTGGATCCGGTAAGAGTGCCGCAAAAGTATCCGGGAAAGAAGTATTTCAAAGGCCCCAATGCGGGTAAGTATTCATGCAATCCCCTTGGGAAGAACCCCGGCGACCTATGGGTCATTCCAAATGTTAAGAGCAACCACGTTGAAAAAACCGAGCACCCTTGTCAGTTCCCGGTTGAACTGATTGAAAGATTTGTCTTATCCATGACAAATGAAGGCGACTGGGTTCTTGACCCGTTCTTGGGTACCGGCACAACTATTATCGCAGCGATCCGGCACATGCGTCGAGGGGCTGGGGCTGAAACCGTCCCAAAATACGTTGATCTGGCCAGGAAACGTATTCATGAAGAGATCGCAGGAACCCTTAGAACCCGCCCTATGAACAAACCAGTCTATGATCCCGAGGCGGCGGGAAACAGCCTGCGGGTACCGCCTTGGGCCAAGAAGCAGGCAGACGAGGCTCAGTTGAGGCTGCTTGAAAAAAAAGGAGTATATTCCACCAAATGAAGATCGCTGAAACTTACTCCCATTTAAATGGATTGGAATTTCTTTTAGTCCATCAGCCACGTTTGTGGAAAGAGATCGAGAAAGTAATTGTTTCTGTTGACGCAGAGGCTTGTAGAACCAAGGTGTCCAAAGAAAAAACGATGAAAGGCAGGCTTCTTTGCAGTCCAATTGCCATGAACTCCTTCTTCTCCAAACTTCTCCGTGCCCATGGCTGGCAGGAAAGCAGGGTAAGCTATTGGGTCACAAAGGATGAAAAACTCATTAGAAAGACCCTCTCAATGCCGGCCGATGAGCAGAAGAAAGAAATTAAAGCGGCAGGCAGAACCCCTATTTTCAGCTACAATCAGACAGACTTTGTCAAAGCCCGAGTCGCCGTCGAGGTGCAATTCGGTAAGTATTCGTTCGTAGCTTATGATTTGTTCGTTAAGCATCTGGCGTTTTACGTAGGCGACCGTATAGACGTAGGCATCGAGATTTTGCCCATGAAATCGCTTCAGTCGCAAATGAGTTCAGGCGTAGCCTACTACGAAAGCGAACTCTATAATGTTGTCAGGCAAGGACGAGGGGTACCTGCCGTTCCGCTAGTAATCGTGGGGATTGAAGCATAGCTTCAAACGGCGAAGATGGCGCCGTGGTTGATTTCATAGGCCCCCGATATCCGAGGGGCCGACTTGCCATCTCTGATTCACCCACACGCCATTTTAGCTTGTGTCCATCCGGAAATGAGATAGTTTCGTCGAGTTCAAGGCGGGCGATAATTTTAACCACAGGAATACATTGACGTATTTCGAGGATTAAAATTTGAGCCCAACGCCGAAATCGGTGAAAATAGCC
>Ga0210051_1000679_pt1 | contig 32389 bp, 34 predicted proteins | sample CryGey092014_all_FD_185464 | JGI IMG/M metagenome (GOLD analysis project Ga0210051, IMG submission 185464) | Groundwater microbial communities from aquifer - Crystal Geyser CG23_combo_of_CG06-09_8/20/14_all (SPAdes) (version 2) | ecosystem: Environmental > Aquatic > Deep subsurface > Groundwater...
ACATAACCTCTACCTAACATATATCTGGTACTATGCTATATAGTAGAGTAGTGAGATTGTTAAGAATAACTATTGACAAAACGATAAAAATTGATATAATAAATACAAAGACCGGGTTGGGTGCCGATTCGTCGTAATTACTCGACATTTAAGCATTCCCCGGTGTTTTTTGTTTAGTTCTATTACATCTTTTGCAACAACCTTGAGATCAGCCCTCTTTTTTCTGTGAGTGACGACTGCAATTTTATGTGCGTTAGAACCTCTACCAACATAAATTAGTGGTCTATCAGATGACCAGATAAATGTGAAAACTCCCCATCATCTATTCATCTGACTAGACGCACATTCTTAAACAACAAATCATTCTCAAAAAACAGTTTTATTGTATCCTATGTTCTATCATTTGTCAGTGATTCTAAAAAATTTATTCACATCTTACTCAATATTACAAATTAACCAGATTGTATTATTTCTTCCTAACAAAACTCTTCCCAAGACATCAAGTACTCTAGTGGATACTAGAGTACTTGATGTTTGTGTAAAATATTATTAGTCTAGGGTAAAGTTAAATTTTTGCCACCAAATTTATTAGATATTTTGTTTGTTTTTTAATATATTTATATACTATCATTGGTGGCAATTTCATACTCTACCTTTCCTTAATATAATTTGATTTATTTTTTGCGACTGAACATACCGAATACATCTCTTTTTGCTAATGTATTATCTATCAATCTACTTAAACTATCTCGTGTATCCATTTTTTCTTCATTAAAACGAAACTTTTCAAAAGTGCCAGTATTTTTTATTGCTGTTGAAATCACTGCTTTTTTTCTCATTATTTTTGTGTTGATTTTAACTAAAGTACTTCTGGAACAGCCTGTTAATTCTTGAATTTCATCATATGTTTTACCTTCTAAAAATAATGATGCAATTATTACTCTTCTTATAATTTCTGAAATTTCTTTTTGTGTATGGATATCAATAAATATATTCAATATATCTTTAAAATCTTTGGCTTGTTTTAAAACAGCGACTAAGTATTTAAATTCAATCCAATCCCAATAATAATTGCCGATCCCTGCATTTGTTTTGACAATTTTTTTCACATATTTATTATATCACAATATTACTCTAGTGCGTACTAGAGTAATTAATATTGATTTAAGTTTATTTAGAAATTTAATAAATAAGTATACTTATAATGTATAAATTGTATGAATTACAAGTATTTATAAATATTTACTGGTTATAGATTTTGAGTTCTTTTTGATTTCTGCTGGTGTTCCTTCGGCGATTAATTTTCCGCCCTCATTGCCTCCCTTTGGTCCGAGTTCTATCACCCAATCAGAATTTTTAATTACATCTAGATTGTGTTCAATTACAATTACTGAATTATTATTTTTTACCAATCGATCAATTACTTCTAATAATCTTGAAATATCGTCAAAATGCAATCCAGTTGTTGGTTCATCTAAAATATAGAGTGATTTGCCGTTGGAGCTTCGAGCCAGTTCACCGGCTAATTTTACTCTCTGTGCCTCGCCACCCGATAAAGTCGTTGCCGGTTGTCCGAGCTTAATATATCCAAGCCCTACTTCCTGTAAAACTCTTAATAAACTTGTTATTTTATCAAATTGGATGAAGAATGAAATAGCTTGATTAACTGACATATTCAAAACATCGCTGATATTTTTATCTTTGAATTTGATCTTTAATATCTTTACTTGAAATCTTTTTCCTCCACATTTTTCACAAGTAACAAATACATTCGGTAAAAAGTTCATTTCAAATTTAAGCACACCCTCACCTTTGCAATTTTCACAGCGACCACCAATTAAATTGAATGAAAAATCAGTCGCTTTTAATTTTGCTTTTTTAGATTCTTTTAGATTGGAAAATAATTCTCTAATTAAAGTAAATACTCCTGTGTATGTAGCCGGGTTAGAACGAGAATTTCTACCAATTGGTGATTGATCAACAATAACAACTTTATTAATATTTTCCACACCCTCAATTTTGTCATGTTCGAGCGGTTGAACTTTAGCTCGATAAAATTTGTTTTGTAAATAATTAGCTAAAATATCATTGATTAAAGTTGATTTACCACTTCCAGAAACACCGGTGACTGAGACTAAACTTTTTAATGGAATATTAACATCAATGTTTTTAAGATTATTTGCTCTGGCTCCTTTAATTATTATAAACTTATCAAAAATTTTTACTTTATTTCGTGAAACAATTTTTTTTTGCCCAGATAAATATTTACCGGTAATTGACTTTTGACTTTTTTCCATTTCTTCAATTGTGCCAGCAAAAATCAATTCACCGCCAAATTCACCTGCGCCTGGTCCAATATCTAAAATATAATCAGCACTTCTTATCGTCATTTCATCGTGCTCAACAACAATTACTGTATTGCCTAGTTTTTTTAAATCATTTAGCGAATCAATCATTTTTTTATGATCTGCTTGATGTAAACCAATTGATGGTTCATCTAAAATATATGTAACGCCAATTAAGCCCGAACCAAGTTGAGTAGCCAACCTAATCCTTTGGGCTTCACCTCCGGATAATGTTTGACTATTTCGAGATAAAGATAAATATCCAAGCCCAACTTTATTCAAAAATAACAGTCTTTTTTCTAATTCGCTGAAAGCTAATTGCGCAACTTGTTTTTTAGTCTCGTCTAGCTTTATGTATATTGCTTTTAACAATTTTGGTAAATTTTCAATAGTGCAATTGCTTATTTCTAATATATTTTTGTTTGATAGTTTTATGTTTAGTGTTTGTTTATTTAAACGTGCTCCGTGACAACTTTCACATATCTTGTCTGTCATATATATTTCAATTTCTTTTTTGATATAATCACTCTCTGTCTCTTGATATTTTTCTTTTAATATTTTGATGAGACCTGGAAATTGCAGATTTTCAATTCCCTGGAAAAGATTTAATTTTTGAAAAGCGGATAAATCCTTAATTGGTGTATTTAGACAAATTTTATTTTCAAATGCCGGTTTTGATAATTGTTTAACCCAATAATTGTTAATGTTTAATCTTTGCCATATTCTGATAGCTCCTTCACGAATTGTTAAATTAGGATTTGGAATTAAACTATTTTCATTTATGACTTTATGCCTTCCAATGCCTTCGCACTTTGGACAAGCACCAGCTGGACTATTAAATGAAAAGTTTGAAATTGTAATTTCCACGAGATTTTTTTTGCATTTTTTACAACTAAAACTATTATGATTCTTTTTACTATTTTTTTCTGCTAAATTATTACAATCTGGGCAATAGACATCAGCAATATTGGCAAATAAAATCCGTAAATAATCGTAAGTGTCACTCATAGTACCAACGGTAGACCGTGAAGAACGATGGGCTGTAAGTTGGTCAATTGCGATGGTTGGTGAAAGATTTTTTATTTCATCCACATCTGGTTTTTCTAAAGCTCCCATAAATTGTCGAGTAAAAGAAGACATGCTTTCTAGATACCTTCTTTGTCCTTCGGCAAAAATCGTATCGAAAGCAATTGATGATTTCCCACTTCCAGATAGTCCAGTAATTACAGTAAATTTATTATGAGGAATTGAAAAATCGATATTTTTTAAATTGTTAACCCGTGCTCCTTTAACAATAATTGATTCTGTTTGATTGCTATTATTTGTTTTTGCCATTTCGACAAATAATTATAATATATGATAATGACTATTGCAATACTATTTTTATTTGGTATATTTTGAAATATAGATTTAAACAATTAATCATTAATTATCCACTATTGTTAAATCTCTTAGAGAAATAGGTTATTATTCCTCTTTTCTAAATAGATTAAACTTTTTGTGGACATCCGGAATTTTTTCTTTTAAGGAAAGAAAATCACGGAACGGAGGTAATTTATGTCAAATCAAGAAGAAAGTCAAAATGGGGGAACAATCGTTGGGTCGAATGTAAAATTAACTGGTGTTTTAAAAGATATTAACGATATTATTATACACGGAAAAGTAGAAGGTGAAATTGAATCTCAAAAATCGGTTGTAATTAGTGAAAACGCTTCAGCCAAAGGTCCAATTACAGCCGACCAAATCATTATCTCTGGAAGTGTTAATGGTTCAGTAACAGCTCATACAAAATTTGAATTACTGCCCGGTGGAAATGTTTCAGGGAGTATCACCACTAAAGATTTGGTTATTCAATCGGGCGCTTTGTTTAACGGTAAATGTATTATGATAGCTGGTAATGAAAAAAATATTGAAGTAAAGCCAGACAAAGAGATTAGTAAAGAAAATACTAAAGAAACCAACTACGAGCTTGAATAAATATTTTAATAAATTGAAAATTATCCCGACGATATTTTGAATATGTCGGAATCCCGATTGAAACATCGGGAAGGATTGTAAATAAAAGTTATGTACTACTATATTTTCGAACCGGCAAAAATAGTGCGTGAAAGTAAGTGGCAAAAAACAATTAAAGAAAAATTATCTGAATACCAAATCTCTGGTGAATATACAATTCCATCTCCAGCTCGTACTATTGAAGAAATTATTATGATAGGACTGTCAAAACAGTACTCAACTTTTGTAATTTGCGGGAGTGATAATTTTATTAATAAAGTGATTTCAATATTAATAAATATATATTATAAAGAACCGAGTTATCAAATAGTTATCGGCTTAATACCATCAAATAAAGATAGTCTAATTGCTGAAAATCTTAACTTTAAAAATCTTGATGAGATTTGTTTGGCATTACAACAAAGATTTTTTACAAAATTTTCAATCGGACATCTAGAGCCTAACAAATTTTTCTTTTCTCCATTACTTATCAATCAGAAAGAAAATGAAAAATATATTATTTCAACATCTAATTATCAAATATTTACATATTGTTATCAAATAATCATTGATTCAGAAATGAATTTAAGTATTATCTCAAAAGACAAATCATCATTATTGAATAAATTATCCGGTTTTTTTGTTGATCATAAACAAATTGCAACAAGTATTTCAAAATTTAGTCATAAAAAATATGTTATCCGTAGCGAAGATGGATCAAAACCAGTTTACCGAGGAAGTGAAGTAATTGCCAAAACACCGATCTCAGTAACACGAATCAGGAACCTCTTGAATATTATTGTCAAACGTGGTAATATAAAAATTGTCAAAAACGAAAAAGGAGATTGAATAGATAAACGAATTATTATTAATGACGATATTAAGGCAATTAGTGCTTTAGTTATTGATGAGAACGGCAAAAGTTTAGGAGATTTAAGTTTAGATCAAGCTAAATACTTAGCTTATGGAAAGGGACTAGATATAATTTTGATTTCGAAAAATCAGAGTAGTACGGTTGTTAAAATTGCCAGTTTCGATAAAATACGCTACGAGAATCAAAAAAAAGATCAAAAGAAAAAAGCTAAATCATCGCAAATTAAAGAGATTAGATTATCGCCCAATACTGGTGATCATGATATAAACACTCGTGTTAGAAAAGCTAAAAAATTTATTGAAGATGGTGATAAAATTAGAGTTACAGTAATTATGAAAGGCAGAGAAAATATTTACAGTCAGAAAGCATTTGAAATAGTTGAGAAATTTGCTAAATTAGTTGGTAGAGAAGTTGAAAAACCAATCCAAAAAATGGGTAATCGAGTGATTGGAAATCTAAAATAGGAATACAGGAATTAAGGGATATAGGGATATAGTTAATAATTAATTAAAAAATAATGCCAAAATTTAAAGCTAAAACGACTGTCAAAAAAAGAATTTCTAAGATTACAAAGTCAGGAAGACTTTTACGAAATAAAATGTCAGTCCGTCATTTAGTTCGTCATAAATCAAAAAGAGCTAAACAAAATCGAATGTCAAAGCAACCGATTAAATTAGCTGATATTAAAAAAATTAAACAACTTTTAGGAATTTGATGGCAAGAGTTAAAAGAAGCACATTTGCTCGTAAGAGACATAAAAAAATTTTAAAACAAGCCAAAGGTTTTCACTTAGGTCGAAAAAATATTTTTCGTTTAGCTAACCAGGCGCTTTTGAAATCCAGGCAAAATCAGTTCAAAGGAAGAAAAAATAAAAAAAGAGATTTCAGAAGACTATGGATAATTCGTATTAATGCAGGTCTTAAAGCATTTGATATTACTTATTCTAAATTTGTCAATCTTCTTGCTCAAAAAAATATAGAGCTGGATAGAAAAATATTAGCTCAACTAGCCACCGAGTACCCAAGTGAATTTAAAAAAGTGGTTAAAAAAGTTATTTAATATCATCTTTTCATCCAGGGAAATTTGTACCATTTTTTAACAATTTTTACTTTTAGGTTATTTTTACAACTGACGCAATAGTTAGCGCTTTTATTAGCTATCATTCTTTTAGGATCAATTTTTTTGTTGCACTTACTACATACTCCATAAGTACCTTTTTTAATCTTTTTAATAGCCAATTTGACTTCAGATAATCCTTCATCTAATTTAGACTTCAAACCAATCTGTCCAGAAAATTCTTCAATTTCCTGAGCATTTTCACTATCAGCCGTACCATAGTCGTAAAATTTTTTGAGTTTTGTTATTTCTTTTTCCAATTTATTTTTTTCATCCTCAAGCATTTTAAAAATTTTCTTTTCTTCCACACTTAACTCACGCCCAATAATTATTTCTTTTATTTTCTTTCTTATAGCCATAAATATTTTTTAACTATTAAACAAAAAAGATATTAGATTGATCTTTTTATTTATTATCAATCATCTTTATGTTATATTATAATATAAAGTTATGGAGGGTGCAACACTTATTTTCAATCTGGCGATAATTTTTCTTAGTTCGTCAGTATTTGGTCTGTTTTTAAAACTATTAAAACAACCATTAATTATCGGCTACTTATTAGCTGGAATTGTCTTAGGTCCTTTTGGTTTTAAGGTTATCGAAAACACAACTCAAATCCAAGAGTTATCTCAGTTTGGGATTGCATTACTATTATTTTTAGTCGGTTTAGAATTTTCTATTTCGAAATTAAAATCATTCGGTTTATTATCTTTTTTAATTGGTTTATCACAAATCATTTTAACTGGTATTTTCTTCTTTTTCATATCAATCTATTTTTTTGGCTTTGATGCTAACGCCAGTTTTTATTTTGCATTAGCTTTCTCGTTTAGTTCCACAATTGTTGTTATTAAATTTCTAAATGACAAACGAGACCTAAATTCACTTTTTGGACGAATATCAATCGGGGTTTTGCTTGTTCAAGATATTGTAGCTATTTTATCCTTAATATTTATACACGGTTTTATTAGTTCAAACAGTACAACATTGAGCTACGATTTATTGAAATTAGCTAGTTCGTTTTTGATATTAGTTGCTTCAATCTTTATTATTGCCCGAGTTGTTCTGCCTCCAATTTTTAAACAATTTGCCACCAATCAAGAACTGCTCTACATCTCATCGATTGGTTGGGCGTTAGGAACCGCATTAATTACACACTACTTAGGATTTTCATTAGAAATTGGAGCTTTTTTGGCTGGTGTAGGAATTGCAAATTTACCATTTTCAATCGAGATTTCATCTCGGATTAAAACTTTACAATTATTCTTTACTGCAATATTTTTTACTACTTTGGGACTTTCTGTATCATTACAGAACATTTCAAACCAATGGGTAATAATTGTTTGGTTTTCCGTATTAATAATTTTAAGCCGTTTTTTAATTTTAAATTTTTTAACTTTTATTCATGGTTTTAAATGTCGAACTGGCTTTATGCTCTCATCTTTATTATCGCAAGTTTCAGAATTTTCTTTGATATTAGTCACATCAGGTTTTGCCTTAGGACATATCGATCAAGAAATTGTTTCTATTGTAACTATGGTAATGATTATTACGATAGTCATTTCGACTTATCTTTTTGAAAATAGTGATTATATTTATCCAGTTATTCGTCCGGTGCTTAAATTTTTTGAACGAAAAGATCATTTCCAAGACGATAGATTTTCTATTGACAAAGACTTCAAAAATCACATTATAATTTTTGGTGCTAATCACTTAATTGATCGTATTTTAAATATAATGAAAAACCATGATATGGATTTTGTGATTGTCGATTTTGATCCTGATGTTATATCATCATTAAAAAAGAAAGGTATCGACGCAATCTATGGAGATATGAGTGATCCTGAAATGATAGAACAAATAAATATTGATAAAGCAAAAATCGTTATCTCAACTACGCACGAACTCCATGACGATCTAAATATTTTATCTAAGTTAGATTTGATGAATCGCAAATGTTTAACCTATATGACTGCCTACTCACCTCAGGATGCTTTAAAATTGTATGAAAAAGGTGCTGATTTTGTTATTTTACCAAACCACTTATCTTGGGATGCATTGAGTATGCTGGTCAAAGATGTTAAGCTGAAAGACTATAAAAACTTTCATAAATTTTCACAAAGTAAAAAAGAACAACATATAAAAATATTAAAAAAATTCGATTATTAATAACTTGTTATGAAAAAAATATTTAAATTAGTGTTAAGTTTTATTAAAAATATTGCTCTCGTTTTTATTTTGGCTTTTTTTATTAAATATTTTTTAATTCAAACATTTTTAGTCGAAGGAATTTCAATGTTACCTAATTACAAAGATAATGATTTTGTAATTGTTGATAAAATATCTTATCAAGTTAGAGAACCAAATTATGGTGAAGTTATCGTGTTTAAACCGGAATTACATAAGGATATAAATTATATAAAGAGAATTGTCGGGTTACCAGGTGATAAAGTTGAAATTCAATTGGGTCATATATTTATCAACTCTACACAAGTCATTGAACCATACTTGAAAAGTAATTTAATCTATTATGAAAATAATAGAGATTATTACTATTCAAAAACATTAAATAAGGATGAATATTTTGTTTTAGGAGATAATCGTAATAATTCACAAGATTCTCGTTCGATTGGACCAATCTCCAAAGAAAATATTACTGGTCGTGTTTTTTTAGTTATTTACCCGTTTTCTAACGCTAGAATTGTACGTGCTAGCGAAGGTTTCAAGGACCCAGTGTATTAGTCGTTAATTGTTAGTTAACCTTGTATCTCCAATTATTTGGAAGTTTGTATAATATATTTTTAAGCTCTTTTTTTGTAGTTTCTTTTTCACCTTTCTTAATTTTTATTTTTAAAAACATTTGCCAGAATTTAGTTTTTGAATTATAGATATTTTCTGTAAAATTATTACAAATTATTTCATTAATTTTATTTAAATTTTGATATATAATTTTTGAATCATTTTTTAGTTTAAACGGATTGTTATCTTGTGCCACTAAATTAATGACAGAATAAAAAGGTTGTAATTTATAATCCCGTCTTTTTTTTAGAATAGCCTGATAAAATTTTTTTAAATCATTTTGAGTTTTTAATTTAAAAAAATTATTTTCTTCGTCTTTGGTGGTAATTATTAATTCTTTTATTGCCATTTTTTTTAAATTTGACAAGATGGCGATTATTTTTTCATCAAAGTTATAATTTCTACTACTAACCAAAAAATCGAAATTAAACATTACTACTCTCTCAAATTTTAAATTAAAATAATCAAATATTTTGCTCGTTGCTAAAACTAATTTATTTTTGTTATCGATGTTTCCGATATTATATGAACTAATTTCCGTATAATCGTTAGTAATATTTTTCACTAAATTTAAATTATCTTCTAGCCCAAAACGGATTTGTTTCAAATTAGCGCCATTACACAAATTACAAATATTATCAGCTAAATCTAACTGACATTTTTTACAAAATAGTTGTCCATTACTCTTGATTCCTGTCACATTTTGCCAACAATTTTTACATTTAACATATTCATTGCAATCGTTGCAAAATATGCTTGTTGAACGATAAATTGGATTATAAATCAAAATATTATTTGTCTTTTCAACCAGTGATTCTATATAAAAATTTAAGTCGTCACTTTTTAAATACGATTTAAAAAGTATTTTAGGCTGTTTATCAACTAAATAATTCCATTTATTATTTATAGACGAAATAGTTGGCGAAGTAGAAAATAGATATATTTTTATACCAAATTTTGACAATATTTTAACAATTTTTTCCGATCTATAGTTTGGGTGTGAGTTATTTTCATGTCCAATATGATTGTATTCATCAACTACAATAATATGCGCCAAATTTGATTGTAAAAAAATCGCTTGTCGAGTGCCTATTATTATCGATTCATCATTATTAGTAAATTTATGAATTAAATCATATCTATCATTTAAATTAAGAATATTAGAGTATATGTTATTTTTGTATCCAACAAGTTGAGCAAATTTTTCAGCCCGTTTTAAAGTTGCAAATGCAAATACTATTTTTTTATTTTTTATGATCAAATCCTCATAAAACTTTAGTCGCTGATTATCGTTTGAAAAATAGTACTCAACTTGTTTTTGATTATATGTTTTATCTTCAAGATTAAACATATTGTTTTCAACAATCTTTTTAGGAATATCACCATAAAAAGAAAATAAATTCTTACCGATTGGAGAATAATAATTGTTTGATAAATAATTGGCTAATTCAAAGTGAATATTATTATAAATTTTACCACTAACGATACGATAAATATTTTTAACTTTATAATTAACACTTCGATTTGTAAATTTAATTACAACTGCCAAAATTTTTCGGTTACGAAATGGTACTTCAATCAATTGACCAATTTTTATTTTATATAGATCCTTCGGTTTGATGGAATACAAAAGAGGTTCGTCATTATTTAATCGGTGATTGACATAAGCTTCAACATATTTCATTTTAATTTTAATTATACAATAATTTACTCTTTAACGTATAACCATTTACACACATCCTAGGTGTGTAAATGGTTATTTGGATTGATTAATAATGTTATTACCTGTATATTATTTATAATTTATGTTAAAAGTTATTACATATCCAAATCAAAAATTGACTAAAAAAACCAAGCACATATCTCGTATCAATGAGCCTGTTTTGAAGTTGATTGAAAAAATGAAAATTGTTATGTATGAATATCACGGAGTAGGATTATCAGCTAATCAAGTTGGTAAAAATATGGCTCTTTCAATAATTGAATATAATGACGAAAATATTTCTGATAAAAATATTCCTTTCTTAGTTCTTGTTAACCCAAAAATTATAAAAAAAGAAAAACCATACTTAACAACTGAAGGTTGTTTAAGTTTACCTAAACAAGAATTTAAGGTTGAGAGGTATGATAAGATTGAACTTTTAAATACTGATCTAAATAATAACCGTAGCAAAATTAAAACTAATGGTTTTTTAGCACAAATTATTCAACATGAAACTGATCATTTGAATGGAATATTATTGTGTAATATTGCAATCAACAATGAAAATATATAAAGTTCGTTTTTTTGGATCTAAATATTATAAACAATATATTTTGCCAGAATTAATAAAATTTTCAAACATTAAAATAGTTGAAAATGATAATTTTGATATCGGAATTGTAGCTGATTATGGACATATATTTAAACCAAATGAATTAAATTGTGCTAAATTTGGCTTTTTTAATTTTCATCCATCCGACTTACCCGCTTATCGTGGATCAACTCCTTTACAAACAATGATATTAGATGGCATTAAACAATCCTGCGTTACTCTTATTAAAATGAATGAAAAAATTGATGCCGGGGAAATAATTTCTAAATATATTTATAATTTATTACCCTCGGACACAACTAAAACTTTAAAGGAAAAAACTGCTTTAATTGCATCAAAAATGCTTAATGATATATTCTTATTTTTGAATGGCAAAATAATGGCAAAAAAACAAAATATTGATAAAATCTTAGATACTCAAAAATTAGAAAAAAAAGAATGCAAAATCAATTTCAACGATTCTATAATTATCGCCGATAGAAAAATAAGAGCATGTTTTTCAAATCCAAAAGCTTATATTTTATATAATAAAACACGGCTAATTATTCACACTGCAAAAATTATTGATAATTGTTTAAAAATAGAAGTTATTCAGAAAGAAGGTAAAAGACCACTTACATTTGATGAGTACAAAAAAGGCGAAAAAGATAAAATATTGCTTGACAAATTATCAAAATTTTGTTAGACTAGAAAAGTAAATGCTTGATTAACAGATAATTTTAAAATGCTTAAAATCAGATTACAGCGAGTTGGACGCAGAAATTTAGTGCTTTATAGAATTGTAGTGGCTGAGCAGACTGCACCGGTAAAAGGAAAATTTATTGCCAAGATAGGCACTTATAATCCGAAAACCAAAATAATTACTTTGAACAAAGAAGCTGTTTTAAGGTGGTTAAATTTTGGCGCTCAACCGACCAATACAATATCTAAACTTTTTAAAAAAGAAAAAATTGAACATAAATTGATATCTGTACATACTTTTAACAAAAAAGTAAAAAAGAAAAAAGATAGTGATAAAAAAACTAATAATCAACTCAACTCGCCAATGGTCGAAAGCGAGATAAATAAAGATGAAAAAATTAAAGAAAATAAAGAATAAAAAATAATTTAATCAATAGGAGTAATTATGGCAATAGAAAATGATCAAAAATTTATCGAATATATTATCAAAGAGTTAGTTGACGCCCCAGATAAAGTAAAATTAGAAAGAACCATCGACGAACGAGGTGTTCTTTTGACTTTAACTGTTGACCCAATTGATATGGGTAAAGTTATTGGAAAGGGTGGTAACACCGCAAAAGCTGTTAGAACATTATTAAGAGTTTTAGGCGCTAAAACCAATTCTAGAATTAATTTAAAAATTAATGAACCAGAAGGCTCAACAGATGGTTTTAATCGTGTTAATAATGAAGATTCTCAAACAACTAGTATCAATGCTGAAAAACCGATTGAAGAAGAAAAACCATTTGTAACAGTGGATACATCTGACGATGAAAAAACTACCGATATAGTTTAATATTTGAAAATACAGTTTAAGCAAAAATCCAGTCTTACGACTGGATTTTTGGACTATTTAGAGCTATAATTAGCCAATGAAAATATTTTATATTGTTTCGTTATTCCCTGATTTTCTTCAATCATTCAAAAACCATAGTATGATTTATCGGGCTGAAAAAAATAAAATAATTAAAATAATTCCGATTGATTTGAGAAAATTTGGGATTAATAAACGAAAAACCGTTGATGGAACGCCAGCCGGTGGAGGCGGAGGTATGATTCTACGAGTTGATGTAATTGTAAAAGCTTTAGAATCTATCAAAAAAAAAGATAAAAACCTTAAAGTAATTTTGTTAGATCCTCGTGGTAAAATATTTAATCAAAAAAAAGCTATTTCAATCGCGCAATCTAAACATAATTTAGTTTTAATCTGTGGGCATTATGAAGGAGTAGATGAACGAATTAATGATTATGTCGATGAAAAAATATCCATTGGTAAATATGTCTTAACCGGTGGCGAAATTCCCGCTATGACAATCATTGATGCTGTTTCCAGAAATATAAAAAGATTTTTTGGGAATAAAACACCTTATTTAAATGAATCGTTTACAACCGATAATTATTTAGAATATCCTCAATACACTAAGCCAAATGAATTTGAAGGTAAAAAAATTCCCGAGATTTTACTCTCGGGTAATCATAGAGAAATTAAAGACTGGCGGAATGATGTTTAGAATAAGCCACCTTAGATATTACATTTTTCACCATTTTTTCCGCCTCATCTATTAGTTTTAAACAAACCCTTATTAAGGATGCTGATATTTCATCTTCATCAGCAGTAATTTTGAACTGGTTTTTTAGTGCTTTTTCAACATTTTCTAAACATTTTGTATCATGAATCAATAATTCTGCCGGCTTTTTCCTGCTTTGTTGTAATAGTTTACGCATACACTCGTCCAATTCAAAAGCATCAATGTTTTTAGTTATTATTGCCATTGAGTACCACCTCCTTTTCTGAATGGATATTTACTCTGGTTTCAAGGTACACTGACCAAAAAGATATTCATTATCTTCATCGTAACCAATAATAGAATCTATTATATGTGGAGTATTCAAGTATTCTGCATCTATTATTGGGGTTGGTAATCGCAAACCAACTTCCAAATTTTGAGTTAATTTTATATCAGAATATTTTTTCCCACTCTGTATTCTATAATTGGCAATTCCAATTACCTGAATATAGTAAATAATATGACAATAGTCATTTTCAATAACAATTGCATAAACATTTCCAATATTATTTATGCTTGGAATAATCTTGTTATATCTTTTTCCTCGATATTCTTCTAACATTATTTCCTCCCTATCAAGTTGCGAATAGATAAAAACTATCATAAATTATTTATTTTGTCAATATTTCGACTTGACTTTTTACATATTTTACCTATAATAGTAATGTTACAATAAACAATATGATAGATAGATTTAAAAAAATCGTATTAATTAAAAAAATGGTTTCTAATCTTCCATGCCCGATCTGCAAAAAACCATTTGAAAGAAATAATATCTTTATAAGAGGAGAGGTTGATAATTTAATGATTGTCGATTCAATTTGTAATAATCATCAAAATAATAAATTATTCAATTTAATGATAACAATTACGAGTAATGGAGATCAGCCGGAAACTTTAAATTACAATGATTACTTAGATTTTAAAAATAATGTAAACAAGTATGACCAATCTAGATTATTGTCTAAAAGTAGAAATAAGAAATAAAGAAAAAGCTAAATTCCTCAGGGCTAAAGGTTTGACACCACTAGTTTTGTATGGTCATGGAATAAAACCAATTAGTTTATCCGTCAAAAATACTGTTTTTGATAAACTATTTTCAGAAGCTGGTAAAAGTTCCATAATTAATCTTGAAATAAATGATGGGGAAAAATACAAAACAATTATTCATGATGTCCAATTCCATCCAGTCAGTGACAATATTCTTCATGCCGATATTTATAAAGTTTCAATGAAAGAAAAAATTGAGACTGAAATTCCAATTATTTTTGTGGGTGAATCAAGAGCAGTTATTGAATTGGGAGGAAGTTTAATTACAAATAAATCATCCTTAAATATTTCGGCGTTACCAACCGATTTAATTCATGAAGTTGAAGTTGATGTATCAATTATTGATAATTTTGAAAAACAAATTCATATTCAAGATATTAAACTTCCTGACACTATTGAGATATTGGATGATATTGAAGAGGTTGTAGCTTTTGTCCAAGAACCAAGAAGTGAAGAAGAATTAGCTGAACTGGACGAAAAAATTGAAGAAAAAATTGATGAAATTGAAGTTGAAAAACACGATAAACAAGATGAAGAAGGCAGTGAAACTGAGACAACTGACGAAACGAAACTCAATCAACAAACAAAAACATGAACTCAAATAAAAAATAACTAAACTTTAGTTTAGCTTGATGATACTTTTTTTATTTTGTATTTTTTAAATGTAAATACGCTAATCGCTGATAACACAATTATTGCGATAACAATAAAAACTATGTTTATTTTTTTATTTTTACCGGTTCCGACCAATTGAGTCAAAATATTGTCTTGTTTCGGTTGGCTGGAATCTATGTTTTTGCCATAAATATCATCATAAACTAAGTCAATTTTATCTAGTTCTTCATTACCAAATTGATAACTCGGTACTGTTGACGAGGTTGTAGTTGATTCTTTTTTGTCTATTGAAGTGGTTGAAGTACTAGTTCTTGTTCCAATGATTATCACACCCGGAGATGTTGTGGTCGTGGTTGAATTAATTATTCTACTTGAAGAAGTAGTTGAAAATGGAGTTGCTGGAGTTGTTAAAGTAATTACCGATGTCGTTGTTGTTTGATTGGGTGGAGGCGGAGAGGTAACTGGAGTTGTAGTATTTATTACCGATGTCGTTGTTGTTTGATTGGGCGGAAGCGGAGGAGGTGGCGGAGCTATTTTTGTTGTGGTTGTGGTTAAATCGGGTTGTATGGTAGTTGCTGTAGTCGTTAAATTTGATTGCGTTGTTGTGGTCGTTACTAAATCAGGCGTTACAGTCACTGTCACTGAATCGGAAACAATAGTCACTCCGTCAGTAATTTCAATTAAATAAGTCTGTGTTTGTTGAGGCTGAATAATCCTTGAACCAGATTGAGCAATTGTGCCAAAAGTGTCATTACAATTAATTAAGTCAATATTTTGACAAATTTTTAGACTTGAATTCCCTGCTCCCGCAGAAGACCAAGATAAAGCAATCGACTGCCCTCTTCTGATTTGAGTTGGAACAGCCGTGATATCGGCTGTCAATGTGCTTGAACTATTTTTATCTCCAAAAATAATAACTGGAGTACTAGTTAAGGAAATATTATACAGATAATTGTTTTTTGTTAATACTTGAGCCGAATTTCTAGCATTATCGTTTAATAAATTAGCAGATTTTAAATTTTCTGCATTGGTTGCAATGCTAAATGATTCATTTGTATCCGACCATCCTACCCAAATATTTTCATTATTATCAGTAAATTTGTATATTACTGAATCATTTGTTTCTTTAATTATTGAATCAAATTTTTTACCAGATAGAAAATTATTTATATTTTTAAAGGCATAATAAATTGGTTTTTCTCTTCCATTTTCAGCTATTAACCCGTTTCTATTATCGTTACCGTCACTACTGTTTTGATTATCTTTAAGTAAATTCCAGATTATATTTTTAGATGAGTTTTTGCTAGAAATTGCGGTTATATTTTTGACCATATTATAAGCCAATTGATTTTCAGATTTTAATGTATCGTTTGCCATTGCACCGTTTGATTTAATATAAATTATCTCTTTATTATTTAAACCATCTGGATTAATAACTTTATATGCTTCGTTAAGAGCAGTTTTGTAACTAGTGTAGTTATTATAATTATCATCATCATAGATTTTTACGGCTTGATAATAATTTCTATTTTGGTTTGAAAAAACTTTACCGATTATATCAATGATAAATTTTGATTTTGCATCAGTTGTTATTTTTGAATAAAATGATATCTGGTCTGTGTAATTTATCAAATTACGATAATATGCGTCATTTGAGTTTTCAAAAACTATTCTTGCTAATTGAAAAGCTTCATCATTGTATCCAGCTTGGTATAGATCGTATACTCTGAATAATACTAACGACTTTAGTTCTATTCCTCCAGTTGTGTAAGATTTTCCATTTCGATTAAAATTATTTCCTAATGTTTCATAGATTTTTTCCCAACCATCACCGGTGATCAAAGAAGTTTCTGGATCATCAATTTTTCCAGAATAAGTTATGTATTCGGTGTTTACATCAGTATTTACAAAACTATCTTTAATAAAATTTTCAAATTGAGAAAAATGTTCATTTTTTGGCATAGATAACTTCTTTGGATCATAAAGACCATTTATGTTCTCAACTTTTGACCAGCCAAAACCGGTTGACAAACTTATAATTATCTTGTTACTAACCGATAACAGACCGTTGCTTGAATTAAGGTTTGCGTAACAATTACTAGTATCTTCATCATATGCTTTCCACTCAACTGGATATGAAAACAAAGTATATTTTACTCCTAGATCGGCAATTTTATCCGTGTGGTTATTTTCTTTTAGCACAACTCCAAATTCTTTTGATCGAGTGGTATTTGTATCTGATTTTGGTCTATTCTTATTGATAACTAAAAAAAATACACTACTAATTACAACTACCCATAAAAGACTTAAACCTTTTTTTACAAATTCCCTTTGTATTATCATAATATTTACTCTTATGGAGTCGCTTTTTTAATTATTTTTACAAAATCATTAATAGAAACACTTTTTAACTCTTTTTCATTATATTTTCTGACTGTCATCGTTAAACTATCAATCTCTCTTCTACCGATAACTGCCATATACGGAATTTTTTCATTTTGTGAAAATTTTATTTTTTTTGAAAGTGTTAAATTTCTATTATCAATTTCTGCTCGAATATTATTTTCTTTCAATTGACTCAATATTACTTCTGTTTCATTGATGAATTTTTCAGAGATCGGTAAAAGGCGTATTTGCACCGGTGAAATCCAGATCGGTAATTCACCCTTAGTATGTTCTAACAATATACCAATAAATCTTTCTAATGACCCATAAATAACTCGATGAATAACGACCGGTGTTTTTTCTAAACCATCTTTGTCAGTATATTTAAGATCAAAGTTTTTTGGAATTTGAAAATCTAGCTGTAATGTACCGGTTTGCCAACTTCGTCCATAGTTATCATTCATTAAAATATCAATTTTAGGTCCATAAAAAGCTCCATCGCCAACTAAAATATCATAATTTTTACCTGATTTTTTTAATACTTTAACTAAAATATTCTCGGATTTTTTCCAATCTTCTTTATTACCTATAAATTTATCAGGTCGAGTTCCTAATCTAAATGAATAATCTATATCAAACAATTTATAAAATTTTTCAACTAGACCAATCAATTCTAGATATTGACTTTCTATATTATCACAACTAATAAATATATGCGCATCGTCTTGACTAAATTCTCTAACTCTTAATAAGCCATTTAATGTACCTGATTTTTCTAATCGATGTAATGTGTCAGTATCCGATATTTTTAATGGTAAATCTTTGTAACTTCTAATTTTATGTTTGTAAACAATCATTGCATTGGGACAATTCATCGGTTTTAACCCATAAATTTCTTTTTCTTTAGTATTTGCTATAAACATATGTTGATTGTAATGATCCCAATGTCCTGATTTTACATAAAGTTCTTTTTTATTTATCAATGGTGTGCGATATTCTTTATAACCAAGTGCTTCATGGGTATTCCTCCAATATTCAATTAGTTGATTAATAATTTTCAATCCCTTATCAGTCCAATATGCCATACCGGGAGCAGTTGGGTCAAAAAAGAAAAGATCCATTTGTTGCCCAATTGTTTTATGGTCCAACCCAGACAATTTTTCTTGATTTTCAAGATATATTTTTAATTCATCGGGAGTTTCAAAGGCTACACCATAAATTCGAGTTAACATTTTATTATTTTCACTCCCCCGCCAATACGCTCCAGCTAATTTTGTTAGTTTAAAAGATTTAACATCGATTTCGTCTGTGTCCGCAATATGCGGACCTTTGCATAGATCAATAAAATTTCCTCCTTCACTACGATAAATTGTTAATTTTTTTTCTTCGATTTCTTTGATTAACTCTAATTTATATCTATTTTTTGAAAATATTTTTTTTGCTTCACCCTGGCTAATCCGTTTTTTAATAAACTTTCTTTTTTTTTGGATAATTTCAACCATTTTTGTTTCAATTTTTTGTAAATCTTCAACACTTATATTTTCGTTTTTAAAATCAATATCATAATAAAAACCATTTTCTACAACAGGACCGATAGCAACTTCAACTTCTGGATAAAGATCTATAACACTTTCAGCTAAAATATGAGCTAATGAATGTCTTATTTTTTCAATATTTATATTTTGCATTATGTATAAATATTACCACTATTGGATTTGAATCTCAAATATTTTGCTATTCACGCAGTCTACCAGTATAATTTAATTATGAAAATAGTTTCACAAAACAAAAAAGTAGGTTTTTTATATCAATTATATGATAAATTCGAAGCTGGTTTAGTTTTATCTGGGATTGAAGTAAAATCTGCCCGAAATAAAAAAGTCAATATTTCTACAGCCTATATTAAATTACTCTATCACCAAAATATTAATCCTGAGATATTTTTAATTGGGAGTGATTTTGGAAATAAAGAAAATATCCGATCTATCAAGTTACTTTTGAATAGACAGGAAATAAATAAATTAATTGGAAAAGTGCAAGAAAAGAATTTTACACTTGTACCATTAAAATTATATTTCAAACGGAACATTTTGAAACTTGAATTTGCAGTTGCAAAAGGATTGAAAAAATTTGATAAACGAAAAAAAATCAGAGAAAAAGAAGAAAATAAACGGATTAGAAACATTTGAAATATTTAACAATAATTGCTATATTATCTTTATACGGGACGATTAGCTCAGTTGGTTAGAGCGTCACATTGACGTTGTGAAGGTCACTGGTTCGAACCCAGTATCGTCCACCAAATAACTTACTATATTTAGAAAGTTGTTTGTGCGCAATTTATTTTTTAATTGGTTTAAGAGTTTTAACTTTTGGCTTTACTGGAGTTACTTTTGGAGCTATTATTTCAAGAATTCCACTTTCCAATTTTGCTTGTGTGTTTTCACTATCAATTTTTTGGAGGAATGAAACACTTCTTTCAAATTGATTGTGCGCAAATTCTCTTCTTACATAACCCTTTTCTTTTTCGACATCCTTAACTTTTCTCTCACCTTTAATTGTTAAGTAATCTTCATAAACCTCAATATCAATATCATCATTATTGTATCCAGGAATTGCCAATTCGATAGAGTAATTATTTTCATTTTCAGACACATTTAAAGCTGGCAATATCTGACTTGACCCACGACTAACGGTGAAAGATTCATTAAAAAATCGATCGATTTCACGATGAAGATCTCCTAACCCATGAAAAGGTGAAAGAGGCATTAATTCTCTTTCCATACTATCTCCAATTAATTTATATTGATTACTGTCGACCTCAGTATCTTTTGTCTGATTAAAAAACAATTGATCAATAGCAGTATCAAATAGACTAGATATTTTATGAGCTAGATCTAAAGACGGAATTGATTTTCCGGTTTCTAGAGAAAATATAGTCTGTCTTGAAACTCCTAAGATATCAGCTAATTTTTCTTGTGAAAGTTTACAATTTTTTCTAAAATCACGTAGGTTTTGACAATAAATTTCTATTTCCATACTATAATTGTAAAGTAAACTTTACATTTTGTCAAGAATATACCGACCTTGCACACTTACCTGCCCGACACTATCTGTCATAACAGGCGGACAATATGTAAAAATGATTAAGTTGATATGTCGTGGTGGAGTCAGGGGGATTTGAACCCCCGTCCTGAAAGCTTTTGAAAATAGGTTGACAAGTTTATGTGATACTTTCGTTTTTTCAGCTAATTACTAAAGCTACCTTATTAGCTATAAATCGTCAATATGAGGGTTATTTGAAATTGGACGATTAACACTTTCAATAACCCGCTTGCTTAAAATTTAAGCAAAAGCTAATGCTGGTTTTAGACCACTAAAAGCGGTTTTAACCTTATTATATAAGTTGGCAATTATCAACTGTGTTTGATTATTTAAGAGGTAACAAACATCCTCTACTTGAACTATAGTCATCATTCTTCCAGTCGAATCTAAATGACCCCAAAACAAACTAATAATACAACATTATTCTTCTTGTGTCAATATAAACTTACTTTAGTTCTTTTCTAATTTTAGGATATTCTTGTATCAATACTGATATAATTGCAGCTGTTGGAATAGCTAAAATTACTCCCATTAATCCAGCAATTTTTCCTCCAACCAAAATTGATAAAATAATTATAACTGGTGATAAACCAATAACTTTTTGCATTATTTTAGGTACTAAAAACTGAGCTTCAAGTTGCTGAACTGCAGTGAACCAAATTATTATTAGTACCCATTTTATGGGCTCAGCTGGAAAAAAAAGAAATGCAACTATGACTGTCGGTATTCCTCCTAGAACAGGACCAACATACGGGATTAATTCGGTTACAGCTGTCCAAATTGCTAATGAAATTGCGTATGGAAGACCAATAATTAACAAACCAACAAAATTTAACAAGCCAACAATTAACCCAAGCCATAATTGTGCTTTTATCCATGAACCAATTTTGTAAACGACCCGACGCAAAATCTCAACAGTAGTTTCCCTGTTCTCAATTGGCAGATGTTGTTTAATAAAATTTCTTGCTCCGTGTTCTTCAATTAATAAATAAAAAGATAAAATAATGACTGTAATAACGGTAATAATCCCGCCAAAAAATCCTAAGGTCGTTGAATAAATTCGGCTTGAAAAATTGGTTAGTTCTTTTGCAAGTGAAACTAATCCTTCTTGAGATGAAACTATTACCGCTTTTAATGTGACATATTCAGGAGAATTAATTAAAGCCAAATCGGGTAGTTGTTTGGATAGCTCTTTTACTTCTGTAACCAGTGGTGGAAAAATCAGATAAGAAAATAAACCTAACAAAATTACCATCAATAAATAAACTAATATTATAGCTAATAATCTGGGTATTTTTTTTGAAAGTTTATTAACAACGGGTGAGATGACTGCAACAATGATTAATACTAACAATAAAATAAATAATATATCTTTTATTACCCACAATAACCAAAGTCCGGCAAGTACTATTACTAGCCGAATATAAGTCATCCAAGAAACATCAACTATGTTTATTTTATTCATATTATCGATAATAATAACACAATTTAATTTATTTTACACTAGTCTGGTCGGGGATGCCAGATTCGAACTGACGACCTCATCGTCCCGAACGATGCGCTCTACCAAGCTGAGCCAATCCCCGTTGGTGCCCTCGGTAGGATTTGCACCCACGACCCTTTCCTTAGGACGGAACCGCTCTATCTACTGAGCTACGAGGGCATAATTATTTTGGCGGTGGGAGTGAGATTCGAACTCACGAAACATTTGCATGTTCAACAGTTTTCGAGACTGTCCCGTTCATCCACTCCGGCACCCCACCGTTATTCGCTAATTCTTTTATAAATATCCATATAACCATCGTTAGTCTTCAGATATTTTTCCCTTTTTAAAGAAATGTTATTCAAATACTCTTATAGTTTCAATATTTTCGGCTTTTAAAGTATTATCGTCTATATCAATAATCACCCCTTCCAATTTTGCCGGGTGATCTTCTGGTTCTAATTTAAACGGTAATCCAGTCAAAAAACTATTGATAATCGATTCCTTTTTATCGCCTAAAATCGAATTAACAGAACCCGTCATCCCTGCATCTGTAATGTAAGCTGTGCCCTTGGGTAAAATTTCACTATCCGATGTTTGCACATGAGTGTGGCTTCCTATCACAGCGGTAACTTTTCCATCCGTATAAAAACCAAAAGCTCTCTTTTCAGAAGTTACTTCACCATGAAAATCAACCACAATTATAGCGTTATATGATATTTTAGTCAATAAATTATCGATTTTTTGGAATGGACAGTCCAAACCCTCTTTCATAAAAACTCTACCCATTAAATTTATGACAACGACTTTCTGCCCATCTATAACCTTTTCTATTGTACGATTAGCTTTTATTTTCTCGGGATAATTAGCCGGAATAATCAAGTGATTCTCTTTTTTATTAACTAAATCAATGGCTTCTTTTTTTTTAAATATATGGTTGCCCGAAGTAATTACATCAACCCCTGAATCAATTATTTCTCGAAGTATTTTTTCAGTAATTCCTGATCCATGAGCCGAATTTTCTCCATTCGCAATCACAAAATCAATTTTATTATTTTTTTTAATAGACTTTAATTGAGTCTTTAAAATATCCCTTCCAGTTTGTCCCACAATATCACCTATAAATAAAATCTTCATTTTTTACCTTGCTAGTTCGACTGCACGAGTTTCGCGAATCACATTAACTTTAATTTCGCCCGGATATTGAAGTTCATTCTCAATTTTATGAGCAATATCTTTAGCTAATTTTATGGCTTCTAAATCATCAATTTCTTGCGGATGAACAATAATCCTTACCTCTCTTCCAGCTTGAATTGCAAATGACTTATCAACACCCTTAAATGAATTAGCCACATTTTCCAATTCTGTCATCCTTTTCACATAATGTTCAACCGATTCTCTTCTTGCCCCTGGTCTAGCACCTGAAATTGCATCCGCAGCTTTAACAATTACCGCTTCGACAGTTTTCGGCTCAATATCATCATGATGAGCGCCAATCGCATTAACTACAACGTCAGATAATCCATATTTTTTGGCAATTTCCATTGAAATATGATGGTGAGCGCCTGATACCTCATGGTCAACCGCTTTCCCAATATCATGCAATAAAGCGGCTTTTTTAGCAACATTAACATCGGCTCGAATTTCTGAGGCTAATAATCCAGCGATTATCGCCACCTCTTTTGCATGATCTAGCTGATTTTGCCCATACGAAGTTCGGAATTTCAAACGACCTAATATCTTAATTATGTCCGGATGAAGACCAACTACCCCAACCTCGATGGCAACGTTTTCGCCAGCTTCTTTGATCTCTTTAGAAATGTTTTCCTCGACTTTCTTTAATACTTCCTCAATTCTTCCTTGATGAATTCTGCCGTCTGAAATCAATTGTTCTAATGCTAATTTCCCTATATATCTTCTAACTGGGTCAAAGCATGAAATCATAACTGAATCAGGCGAATCGTCGATAATCACATCCACACCGGATAATTTTTCAAAATGTTGAATATTTCTGCCTTCTTTACCAATAATTCTCCCTTTTAAATCTTCGCTGGGTAAATGAACAGTATATGTGGATATTTCATTCGTTTGTTCACCGGCATATCTTTCAACGGCAGTGGTTATTATTTTCCTTGCTTCTTTTTCAGCTTCTTCTTTGTGATAAGTCTTTATTTCTTTGATTTTTCTGACCAAATCATCTTTAAATTCTTTTTCTAAATTATCAAATAATATTTTTTTCGCATCTTTTTTATTCAATTTTGCAATACTCTCCAACTTTTTATTTTGTTGATTCAATATCTCGTCAATTTTATTAGTTTTTTCTTGAATACTTTTTTTATCACTATCGATATCCGAGCGAGTTTTATCTAAATCAATTGATCTTTTTTCTAAAGCTTTATCTTTTTCTCTTAATGTTTTTTCTATTTCATCTAAATCAACTCGTCTTTTTTCTACCTCTTTCTGCATTTTTTCCCGTATTTCAAAAGCTTCATCTTTAGCTTTATTCAAAAGATCTTTGTTTTTCTCTTCAGCATTTTTGAATTTTTTATCTAAGAGTACTTTTCTAGCCGCAAAACCTGCACCAGCGCCAACCGCTAAACTTCCTAAGGTAATCGAAATAAGTTGCCAAACTAATATAGTCATAAGATTCTCCCTTCTCAAGTCTAAATCTGATTATCTTTCTGTCATTAATCATATTTTGAGTTTATTATTAATTATTTTTGTTTTATTCTATTTTACACTTTTATTAAAAATATAAAAGGTTTTTGGCAGAGGTCGCCGAACGTAAACCTTTTTCTCCACGAGATATAGTACAAGCCAACTCATCTTTAACATAAAAAAAACTACCACTAAATCTCTTAGAATCAACATAAAACTAATTATATCTACTGGTAGCGCCAAGGGGAATTGAACCCCTGTTTCCAGGATGAAAACCTGGCGTCCTAGTCCACTAGACGATAGCGCCTTCATTGATCATTGAAATTTGAAAATTTAAAATTGTAAATTAATTAATGGAGGACCAGGTGGGGTTCGAACCCACGACCCATTGCTTAAGAGGCAATTGCTCTAACCACTGAGCTACTGGTCCTTGGTGCCGAGGAGAGGACTTGAACCTCCAAGAGCTTTCGCTCACTAGATCCTAAATCTAGCGTGTCTGCCAATTTCACCACCTCGGCAGTATAAATATAATATAGATTAAAGATTTTAGAATATTAATTTTTTATTTTTTATCTTTAAACTTTTCACTTTTTTTGGTGCAGTATTCTTGAATTAGTCCGAACCGCTTTCGCCACCGCAATCGGCGAGGAAGTCCCCCCGCGAAAATTCGGAAAGGCGGCGGAGCCGCACCGCTGACAATTTCAAGTTTTTCTTTGGCGGCATTAAATTAAAAATCAGATACCAAGTTCAGCTTTTTTCCGCTTTGTGAACTTGGGGTCTGCAAAATAATCTTCTTCATAGTAATCAGCTTTATGAAAAAGTCTATCCTCAACAAAACCATTTCTTTTAGAAAACACAAGCGCAGCAACTTGCTCCGCCACTTCATGTGGCATGAGCCAAAAGCTCACGTCTGCGTTTGTGTTTTGAAATACAAATGGACGAGTGATGAGCTCATGGGGACAAATGACAGAACTTATATTCAAGACGAAAAAAGAAGTTTTATTTTTTTGTTCGGCTTCTTTTTTCATTCTGTCTTTTGTCTTTTCAATAACAGTCCACCATGACTTATGAACCGCCGGTTTGAATTTGTCGGCGATACCTCCAAAAATCAAAGCCCTAACTGGTAAGCCCACACCTTCAAGCGCTTCCGTCATCGCAAAAAAAGCATCGTGAGAAAGTTTTACAACCCGATCATCAATTCCGTCATTGTCGTTATCATTTGAAACATGAATATTACCAGTAGTATCTAGCTCAAATGGATATACACCAACCGCATGAATATATATAATTTTTTCGTAAAAACTTTTATCTATTTTTTGCGAGAAACTTTTACAAGCTTCTTTACTAGAAATATCACCTATGGAACAAATTAAAGTATTATCTGGCAAATATCCATTCGCACAAAAAGTATCAACTTTTTGTGCTTGTCGGCTCAAGCCGACTATGGTTGTTCCGTGTTCACGACTAAAACGAGCTAGACAAGCTGCTCCAAGGGCTCCAGTAACTCCGTTAATTATGATTAAAGTCTTCATAAAGATTAAAATATTTTCTTCCCCCAAAATTCGAAACCGTGAATTCGTTTTTACCCCCAAAAAAATTGAATACGAATTAGTTGCCGAGCGAAGCGAGGCGAACCTTTCAAACTTGCAATTTCCTATGTGGTACCGAGGGTGGGAATCGAACCCACATGATATTGCTATCGCAGGATTTTGAGTCCTGTGCGTCTTCCGTTCCGCCACCTCGGCAATAAATTTAGAATATTGAACACAGAATACAGAATATAGAATTTAGAATATTAATCTTTTATCTTTTCTATTTAATCTTCAATCTTATACATGAATCCAGCCGCCTTTTTATGTCCTCCGCCACCAAATATTTCAGAAATTTTTCCAACATCAATTAATTTATTTTCAGTTCGCATTGAGCCTTTTATTTCATTATTTTGACAAATAAAAACAGCGAAGATATTGATATTCTTATCCGAATTAATAAAATTAACTAATCCTGAAACATCTTCCTTACTACAGCCATATTTTTCAAGTTCTGTATTACTAATTACGGAATATAGTATACCATATTTTTGGTTAAATTTCAATCTTTCTATTGCATATCCCCAAAGTTTAACTCGCTTAAACTTTTTCCTTTCTTTCAAACAACTCATAGCTAATTTCAGCTTACCTCCATATTTAAGTAGATTGGAAACAACTTCTAATGTCCCTATATTAACATTTGAATGGAGCATTCCCCCTGTATCCGAATAAATTCCTAACAATAAGTAATCCGCTGTCTTGCTTTCGATTTTGACATTAAAATATTTAAATATATTGTAAATAATTTCAGAAGTAGAAGATTTTTCTGAATAAATTAAATATTTTGAAATATTTTTAATTTTAGTTCGGTTATGATGATCAACGCTAAAGATAATTTTGTTTTTAATGTCATCTTTATTTAAACCGGTTAAACTAAAATCGGCACAATCAACTATAAATATTAATTTTTCAAATATCGAATAATTTTTTAGATTCATATATCCATCTCGAAGTATCATAAACATTTCTGGCAATTCACCTGAACTATAAATTCTAACTTTTTTACCAAAATATTTCAGCAGATCTTTTAATGCCAACGATGAACCAACTGCATCACCATCAGGATTTTTATGAACAACTATAGCAATCTCTTCATAAGAAGAAATAACCTTATAAAAATTTGCTATCGATGTCATTTGATGAAGTATATCTTTTGCCCTTCGAGTGGCAAATCAGATTTCTTCAGCTTGAGAACTCCTACTATTGTCTCGCATCTTCCCAACATAGCAATATTAGCGACTGTTTTTCCTCCATCACCGAATGCAACAAGGATTCTTGGATCAAAAATTTTAATGTTTTTTTCGGTTACCGACATTTTTTTATCGTCTGAAAAATTTACAAAAAGAATCTCAACATCGGGTAAATCTTCTAATCTTTTTTCATCAAGTACTTTATTTATTCCATCTAAATATCCAAAACCGAATTCATCATCTTTTAAAACATACCCACCTTCACTTAATCCATAAGCCAAAACTCCACCTACTTCAAATTCGCCTGGTCCAGGTAATTTATAATCATTTATTTTAACAACTTCGCCGATAAATTTTATCGTTGAGATTTTATTTTTTACAACCAGTTTCCCCTCTTTTTTTGCAATTATCATTTTTTGTTTTTAGATTTACTTTTTAATGTTTTGGCTTTTGTTTTTACATCTTTTTTCTGTGTTTTTATAGTTTTATTTTTTTTCGCCAATTTTATAAGTTTTAAAGAAATCTTTTTATCTTTCAAATCTAAATCTAAAATTTCAAATTTGTACTTTTTATCTTTTTCCAAAACTTTATTCGGATCGGTAATTTTACTTCCCAGATTTGAAATATGCACCATTCCTTCCACATTTTTCATAACCTCTACAAATGCTCCATAGGGCGTAATACTGGTAATTTTTCCTTCGATTGTCTTCCCTTTCTTAATTTTACCCTCAGCTTTTTCCCATGGATTTTTTTCAAGTGCCTTGATTGAAAGAGCTAATCTGCCGTCTTTTAATGAAATAATTACCGCTTTAATCCTTTGACCTTCTTTATAGTTTTTTTTCCAATCTTCCTGTTTGTTCCATGTAATCTCACTGTAATGTATCAAACCGTCATATTCTTTTTTCTTGACATTTATTTTTACAAATAATCCGAAATCAACCATTGATGTAATAAGCGCCTCAACTTCTTTGCCTAATTCTAAGTTTTTTACATCCTCATCTTTAATAGATCCAACCGCAATTTTTTCTGAAAATATTAGTTTTTCTGAATTTTTATCCGCTGAAATAACTTTTACATCCATCAGTTCTCCGACAAAACTCTGTAATTTTTTTAAAATTAAACTTTGATTACCGCCTTCGACTTTTGGATAATTATTCGGCGCAAGTTGAGATACGGGAATAAAACCTTCAGTATCTTTGTACTCTGCAATTAAACCACCACGGTTAGCAGATTTAATTTTAACTTGAACATTTTCTTTGGCTTTCTTTTTTTCTTCCAAAATATCCCAGGCTCGATTGTTATCGGCTTGCTTAAGCGACAAAATCACAAAACCATTTTCATTTTCTGTCAATAAAACACTAGCTGTAATCACATCTCCTGTTTTAATATCGTTACAACTGTACGAAAATTCTTTTTCAGGTATTACTCCACTCGCAAGTCCGCTAACATCAACTGTGATTTTATTTTTTGATTTGGTTAAAACCTCAACTTCGACTGAATCTCCAACTGAAATAGGGACAATGTCTTGTCCATATTTTTCAACTAGTTCATCCATACTAATTATTTTTTTGTTTTTTGTTGCCATACTATTTTTTTCCTAAATATTTATAATAAACCGCTTCTTGTTTACAATTTTTTATGTCTTTCTTATAGTTAAATAATAAATACATTAATATATTAAATAACCAAATCACCAAGATTACTGTCAATAAATACCAAACGATTTGATAATTTAAAATTGGAAGCTCTTGCCACCTAAAAAATATTAACATAAGGTAAGAAATTGTGCAAGTATAGAGAAATAAAATTATTTTTTTTTGCAATTTTTCTTTAACTTTATTATTACTTAAAAAAAATAACTGGATAATTATATTTAAAAACAAAATCCCAAATGAAATATAGATAAACAAATAAAAAAATTTCTCATCGCTTTTTGGGAATGGTTGGTTTAAATTCTGAATTTTATAAATAAAATCTTTAATTTTTTCTTTTTAATATTTGATTTTATATGGTGCCAAGGGTCAGAATCGAACTGACGGCACGATGCTCTTCAGGCACCTGCTCTACCACTGAGCTACCTCGGCTTGGTGGGCGATGAGGGACTCGAACCCCCGACTTTCTCGGTGTAAACGAGACGCTCTAGCCAACTGAGCTAATCGCCCTATATTTCTAACTCACTAGGTTTAAAATTTAAAATTTTGAATTGAAAATTTACTTTTGGTACCCCCTGAGGGATTCGAACCCCCGACTTCCACGTCCGAAGCGTGGCGCTCTAATCCACTGAGCTAAGGGGGCTTAATGAACTATTGCAAATAGTAATATAGCATATAATAAATATAATTTCTAGCCTTACTAACCATACCAATACGATTTTAGTTCTAAGAATTTACCTTCTTGAATTGATTTTCTAATTTGTTCCATTAAATGGTTTACAAAAAATAGATTATGGATGGTAATTAATCTAATACCCAACAATTCATTTGCAATTACTAAATGTCTTATATATGTTGCAGTATAGGTTTTACATACTTTACAAGAGCAACTATCTGATAATGGTTTTTTCGAAATTGATTTTATTGAACGAATATTTTTTCGCCAACGATTTATAAAATTACCTCCGTCTTTCGGATAAATAAAATACATATTTCTACGACCTAATCTTGTAAACCAAACGCAATCTAAACTATCAATTCCTCTCTCGACAGCTTCAAAAATGTCATCAACATCACCAATACCGAGCATATGACGTGGTTTTTCGTCAGATAAATTTTTAATAATATATTCGGTAATTTCATTTTTACTAGTCTTTGTCTCGCCTAAAGCGCCACCAATCGCAATGCCATCAAAACATATACTATCAATATATTTTGTTGATTTTAGTCTTAAGTCTTTAAAAACGCCACCCTGTATAATCCCATATATTTTTTGTTTTTTATTATACGAGGCTAATGTTCTAGCTGCCCAACGATTAGTTCGCTCCATTGATTTTTTTGTATAATTATAATCGTGTAACGGAGAAGTACATTCGTCAAAAGCAAAAATAATGTCGGCGCCTAAATCACTTTGGATTTGCATCGATATTTCAGGCGAAAAAAAATGTTTACTGCCATCAATATGTGAACAAAACTCAATTCCCTTTTCAGTAATTTTAACTAAACTTTTTTTTTCAATTTCATTCATTCTTTTTCCTTTCGGGAAAAATCCAATTTTTCCAATGCTATGTTCTCTACCAGCTCCTAAACTCATTGCTTGAAAACCACCACTATCTGTCATAGTTGGAAGATTTAAATTCATAAATTCTGCTAAACCATTTAATTCTTTGACTACTTTTTCATTTGGACGCAAATGCAAATGATAAGTATTAGCTAAAATTAATTGAGTGTTTGTTTCCAATATTTCTTGACTTGATAAAGTTTTTACGGTTGCATTCGTGCCAACTACAGCAAAAAAAGGAGTGTTTATATCTCCATGGTCCGTAGATAATCTTCCAATTCTGGCATTGGTTTTTTTATCGGTTTTGAGAACTGTAAAAAAATTTTTTTTTATCAACATAAAACGGAGCGGGTGATGGGACTCGAACCCACGACCTTTTCCTTGGGAAGGAAACATTCTTCCGCTGAACTACACCCGCAAGAGTTAGATTTTATAAACCTTATCTCCAACTCGAACTTTGTCAACTACTTTGATACCAACTTCATCTCCCTTGTCGGCACTTTCGAGATCTTTTTTATCGATCTGAATTGACCTGACCGTCTGATCGCTGTTGGTAGTTGCTCCCTCAATTTTGATAGAATCCCCAACACTCAACTTGCCATCCAGCTTTATGACAGCCACTGAAATGTTGCCAAAATAGTGGATGACATGACCAATTAAATTATCTTTCATATTTTCGACCTCTCTTTCTATTGATTAAATTGTATTTATCTTATATCATATATTAAGAAATTAATAAAGATTAAAAATTTGGAAATATTTAGTGGATTGGTAGCTCAATTGGTTAGAGCATCTGCCTGTCACGCAGAAGGTTACGGGTTCAAGTCCCGTCCAGTCCGCCAATAAAATACCCCGCTAAGCGGGGTGTTTGTTTTTTGCTTTTATTGACATATCTTCAGCAAATTTGTGAAAAGATAAATACCGCAATCCAGTAAAAAATTGATAAAAATAATTACTATGCGGATGTATATCTTTTCTTTTAAATCCAATAATTTTTATTTTCCCTGTATTTAAGAAAAGTTTTTTAATTTGATAAACTAGAATTTTTACTTTAATTTTTCTAAATTTATCGCAAATCACGTAAATTATTTTATTTGGATCTACATCTCTTACAATTATTCGACTTATACCATTATAAATATTTTGAGCTGTATTTTTTGACTGATTTTCTAATACTATATGTATTCTCTCTGATTCCTCAGAAAGACACAAACGACTAAATATTTTATTTCTAAACCCGTAATTGATAAGGGTATAGTCAAATTTTTGCCACCAAATTTAATAAATAATTCGTCTGTTCTTTAACATTTAAGCTTCTGTGATTGTAACGCCAGACATATTCACCAAGATAGTAATGTAACCGTGATTTTCT
>Ga0210051_1000682_pt1 | contig 32382 bp, 32 predicted proteins | sample CryGey092014_all_FD_185464 | JGI IMG/M metagenome (GOLD analysis project Ga0210051, IMG submission 185464) | Groundwater microbial communities from aquifer - Crystal Geyser CG23_combo_of_CG06-09_8/20/14_all (SPAdes) (version 2) | ecosystem: Environmental > Aquatic > Deep subsurface > Groundwater...
CCCGCCTGGGACAGGCAAGTCCGGGCCCCCCGAATGCGGGAGTAGTTCAATGGCAGAACTCCAGATTTCCAATCTGTTAATGCGGGTTCGATTCCCGTCTCCCGCTTTTAAACCAAAAATCCGCTGAAGAGCGGATTTTTGGTTTAGGGAAAAAAGATTTACTTAACTAAATCTTTCAACGCTTTTCCGGCCTTAAATCTCGGGACTTTGGCCGCCGCAATCTTGATAGTTGCTCCTGTTTGAGGATTCCTGCCTGTTCTGGCTTTCCTCTTCCCAACCATAAACTTGCCGAAACCAGTCAGGACAACTTCCTGTCCCTTTACCAAGGCCTTGCCGATTTCGTCCAGTATCACATTTAAGCATTCGCCGGCCGCTGCCTTGGAAATACCTGCCTTTTGCGCCAAAACGTCAACTAAATCTTGTTTTGTCATCTTTTTGATTTCTTTAACTTATAAACTCGACCTTTATAATTTGACCACCGTTTATTCAGGATTACTTGGCGTACTCTATAATCCTTTTTTCCCTGATAAGCACCACTTTTATCTCTCCTGGATATTTTAACTCCTCTGATATCCTTTTGGCAATATCCCGCGCCAATCGCTCACTCGCCAAATCATCAATCTCTTCCGGCTTTACAAAAACCCTTAATTCTCTGCCTGCCTGAATAGCATATGTTTTTTCCACTCCTTCAAAGGAATTGGCGATATTCTCCAAGTCGCCCAATCTTTTGAGATAATTCTCCAAAGTATCTTTCCTCGCTCCGGGCCGAGCTCCGGAAATCTGGTCAGCCGCCTGTATTATGTGTGATTCAATGTTCTCGTAGGGATATTCCTCATGATGCGACTTCATGGCGTTGATAGTTTCTTTCTCCACTCCGAATTTCTCCAAAATCTTAATGCCGATATCAGTATGCGACCCCTGAACCTGATGATCCATGGCCTTGCCGATGTCATGCAATAATCCCGCTTTTCTCGCCACCCTTACATCAGCGCCGATTTCTTCAGCCAGCATCCCGCTTAGAAACGAAACCTCTATGGAGTGCAAAAGAACATTCTGGCCAAAACTTGTTCTGAAGCGGAGCCGTCCAAGCAATTCCACTAATTTCGGGTCCAAATCCAGCACTCCGGTTTCGTAAACGGCCGCGTCTCCGGCCTGCTTCACCTGCTCAACCGCTTCTTCCTCCACCCTGGCCACTATCTCTTCAATTCTCGCCGGCTGTATTCTGCCGTCCTCTATCAATTTTTCCATCGCCCTTTTGGCGATATAGCGCCGGTAGGGATTAAACCCGGAAATAGTTATTGCCTCCGGCGTTTCGTCAACCACCACCTCAATCCCGGTTGCCTTTTCAAACGCCTTTATATTCCTCCCCTCCTTTCCGATAATCCGCCCCTTGATTTTGTCTGAAGGGAGATTAACCGTGGTTGTGGTTATGTCCTGGGCTTGCGGCAAAGCGCACCTTTGAATAGCCAGGGCTACTATTTCTTTGGCTCTCTCTTTCAATTTTTCCTCTCCTTCACGCTCTAAGCGCATCATCCTTTCTATCATTTCTTTTTGCGCTTCTTTTTCTATCCTTTCCAAGAGCTCATTTTTGGCTTCATCCCTGTTGAACTGGGCAATATTTTCAAGCTTGCCGATTTCCTGGTCTATCATCCCCTGCAATTTTTCTTTTAATTCTTTGATTTCTTCCGCCTTTTGATAAATCAGTTTCTCTTTTTCATCCAAGTCAGTGATTTTTGTCTGCAGAGCGTTTTCTCTTTGCAAAACAAATCTTTCGGTTTTCAAAAATTCCCTCTTGCGCAGCTCTTCTTCGGTTCTGGCCTTCTTGATTATTTCGGAGGCCTTGCTGTCTGCTTGAGATAGTATGCTGTCAACATCTTTCTTGGCTTGAGCTATCTTGTTCTGAATCTTTAACTCTATGCTGCCTAATTGTTTTTTGGCGATTGATTGGCGAATAAGATACCCTAAGGTTGCTCCTATCCCGGCGCCAACAAAGCCCGCTATCAGTAGGGTAAGTTGATTCATATTGTCTGCTGGAAAACTGGCAAATCATTTTTTGATATTAATTACCAAATTTTACCAAATTCCAAATTAATGATTTTAATAACTTCTCATTGATAACAATGATGATATCAGTAAAGCGGCTGTCTGTAAAGGAATTTTGCCTAATTAGGCCTTTTTTGTCTCAATAACCGCGTCAACCAGCCCGTAATCTTTTGCTTCCTGCGCGGATAAATAAAAGTCCCTGTCCGTATCGGTGCTTATTGTTTTCAGCGGCTGGCCTGTATGCTTGGAAAGAATCTTGTTGATTTTGTCCCTTATCTTGATAATCTGCTTGGCCGTAATTTCTATGGCCGCCGCTTCTCCGCTTACGCCTCCGGCAACCTGATGGAGCAGAATCTCGCTATTGGGCAGAACAAACCTTTTGCCCTTGTCTCCTGCGGCCAGCAGGACCGCGGCCATAGAGGCGGCCAAACCGACGCAAACCGTGGAGATGGGACAATTGATATACTGCATGGTGTCGTAGATGGCTAATCCAGCCGTGACTGAACCGCCCGGGCTGTTGATATATAACTTGATATCTTTTTTGGGATTCTTGCTGGCTAAAAAAAGCATCTGGGCAATAATGGAATTAGCTCCGATATCCGTTACCGGTCCGGCCAAAAAGATTATCCTGTCTTCTAAAAGCCGGGAATAGATATCATAAACCCGCTCCCTTTGCCCTGATTTCTCTATAACCATTGGTATAAGGTTCATAAATAGATAATGATTAATGATTAATAATTAATGATTAATAACCATCCCTTCAAGGAGTTGGAGAGTTTTTTCATCTTCCAGCCGCTCTTTAAGATAAGTTCTAAGGGCTGTCTGGTCGATTTTATCTCTAACTTCAGCATTGGCAGGATGGCTTAGAAACCCTGAAACCTCTTTTTCCACTTCTTCCTTGCTGGCTTCAATGCTTTCTTTTATCTGGATTCTGCCCAGTATCATCATTCTTTTTATTCTTTCCGTCACCTCAACGGCCAAAGAATCTTCCAGCTCTCTTTCTGTCTTCTGAATCTTCTTCAAGTAATCTTCAAAAGTCATTTTCAGAACCTGCTGGACATTTCTTTTGATATCATCCATCATTCTCCTTTTTTCCGCGGAAATCAGAATTTCCGGCACTTCAAAATTGCATTTCTCCGAGATTGACTTGAGAATGTCGTTCCTCAATTTGCCTTTTTCAATCGTTTCTTTTTCTTTTTGAATCTCCTGCCTCAAAATTTTCTTGAGCCCTTCCGGTTCGTCAAATTTTATCTTGTCCTTCTGCTCCTGCGATATTTTTTCTCTGGCTTCCTGCAATTGTTTAAACGCCTGCTCAACTTCTTCGTCGCTGACCACTAACTCCTCTTGTTTGATGCCCTTAATCATCTCCCGATAATCAGGCAATTCTATTTTCGGCATTACAAAAACCTTAATCCTTAACTCAAGGGGGTTGGATGGCGCTAATTTCAGAATCTCGACTTCCGGAGGCCCAAGCACTTCCAGCTGGTTCTCTCGTATTATCTCCGGATAAATTTCATTTATCGCAAAACCGGCCGCGCGCTGTAAAATCTTTTCCTGCTTGACGGCCTTCATCGCCAAATCTTTGGGGGCCTGACCTTTGCGAAAGCCCTTAATCTCTACTTCTTTCACAAGCTCGTCTGACGCTTTTCGGACAAACTTATTAAATTCTTCATAAGGGACTTTAACAGATATTTCTTTTTTTGTTTCGCTTACCTCTTTAACGGATTTTTCCATTGGTTTTTAAGTAAATAGGGCTAATGATATAAGGGCCACAACGCTGATAAGCTTAATCAGGATATTCAGCGACGGCCCGGCTGTATCCTTAAAGGGGTCTCCAACCGTATCTCCGACTACTGCCGCTTTGTGGGCATCGGAACCCTTGCCCCCGAGATTGCCTGCTTCAATATATTTTTTGGCATTGTCCCAAGCCGCTCCTGAATTTGCCATAAACAAAGCCAGCAGGAATCCGCTGCTTAAGGCCCCGACTAATGTTCCTGCCACTGCCTCTTTGCCTAAAGTCAACCCGATTAAAATCGGCATAATAACTACTAAAATCCCGGGCGCCAGCATCTCTCTGATGGCTCTTTTGGTCACTAAATCAACGCAGGAACGATAATCAGCTTTAGCCGTACCCTCCAGCAACCCGGGCACTTCCCTGAATTGGCGCCTGACCTCTTTGACCACTTCTAAGGCCCCTCTGCTCACCCCTTTCATGGTAAGGGCAGAAAAAATAAAAGGAAGCATCGCTCCGATAAACAGGCCGGCAAGAAGTTTCGGCTCTAAAAGATTTATTGAGGCAACATTAATCTTTTGCGCGTAGGTTGCCAGCCAAGCCAAGGAGGCCAAGGCGGCCGAACCAATGGCAAAACCTTTCCCGATTGCAGCCGTACTGTTTCCTACGGCATCCAGGGCCTCAACCCTTTGCCTGATTTCTTTTCCCAAACCGCCCATTTCCGCAATACCGGCGGCATTGTCGGCAATAGGCCCATAACAGTCAGTGGAAAGATTTATGCCTAACACTCCCAGAATGCCGAGAGAAGCCAGGGCAATGCCATAAAGCCCGGCGAAATGGTAAGACAAAACAATCGTTGCTCCTACTGCCAAGACGGGCAGAACCGTGCTCTTCATTCCCACAATCAAGCCCTCTATTATGACGCTTGACGCTCCGCTGTTCCCTGCCTCTGCGATATCAAGAGTCGGTCTTCTTTTTTCCGAAGAAAAATATTCGCTTGTTTTGCCTATCAGCCAGCCGGCAAGCAACCCGAACAAAATGGCCCAAAACAGGCCGATGCTTTTGAAAAGAATAGTTATTAAAAAGTATGACCCGGCAATCATCAAAACATTGGCAATAAATACGCCCCTTCCCATGGCTTTTCTTACGCTTTCGGTTTGTTTGGAAAACTCTTCTTGCAGGGCGCTTTTGGAAACGCGCACAAAAAATGTGCCTAATAAAGAGCTGAAAATCCCGATTCCCGCCAAGAACAAGGGAGCAATTATGCCTTTTGTTCCGAAAACCACGGCTCCGATTACCATGGCGGCAATAATCGTTGAAACATACGATTCAAAAAGGTCTGCGCCCATGCCGGCAATGTCCCCGACATTGTCTCCTACCTGGTCGGCAATAACCGCCGGATTCCTCGGGTCGTCTTCCGGGATTCCTTTTTCCACTTTCCCGACTAAATCAGCGCCCACATCAGCGCTCTTAGTAAAAATCCCTCCGCCCACTCTCATAAACAAAGCGACCAAAGAAGCGCCTAAGGCGTAATTGATTAGAAGATTGACATCTTGGAAGACCATCCACAGGATAATCACCCCTAAAAGCCCCAGCCCCACGACCAAGAAGCCCATAACCTGTCCACCCCGGATAGCGGTCTTGAATGAGTCGGGAAAGCTTTTTTGGGCCGAAACCGTTGTTCTCACATTGGCTAAGGTGGAAACCATCATCCCCACATAGCCGGCCAAGCTGGAAATAAAAGCGCCTATCAAAAAGACAATCGACGGTAAAACATTTTTATTCAGAATCCCCAGCACGATTGCCGCCAACAGAAAAACAACTATCATCACTTTAAATTCTCTTTTGAGAAAAGCCCTGGCGCCCTCTCTTATGGCTCCGGCTATTTTTTGCAGATTCTCCTGGCCAGAACTCAATTTGTTTAAAAGGCGAATCCATAAAAAGACAAATAAAATATCTATGATTGATGCGATAAGAGGAATATAGACCAAATTCATAGTTGATTGCGGTTGTTAATTGTTAACCAGCTTTAGCTGATTCTTCTTTTTCCTAACTTTTGGCTTTTTGGTTTTTGTTTTTGGCTTTTCTTTCTCCGCCTTCTTCTCCCCTTCCTCTGGTCTTTGAATTTCTGGTTCTGGCTCTGGCTCTGGTTCTGGCTCTGACGCTTTCTCTACCCCTCCTTCCTCTAATTCCTTCTGTTCTCCCGGCTTATCACTGCCTTCAGCCTGAATGTCTATTTTCCAGCCAGTAAGCCGGGCGGCCAAGCGGACATTTTGTCCCCCTTTGCCAATCGCCAAGGAAAGCTGGTCTTCGGCCACTATGACAATGGCCTTGCCTTTTTCTTCCACCCGAACCTCCATAACTTTGGCCGGAGACAAAGCATTGCTGATGAATTCCTCCGGATCATCAGCCCATAAAATAATATCAATTTTTTCACCTGACAAGCTGTTGATGACCGCCATCACTCTTGTGCCTCTTTGCCCGACCATAGCGCCGATAGGATCAATGCCTTCTTCATTTGTGCTTACTGCGACTTTCGTGCGGAAACCGGGTTCTCTGGCTATGCTTTTAATTTCCACTTGGCCGGAAGAAACCTCTGGCACCTCAATCTCAAAAAGCTTAGAAATAAATTTTGGGTAAGCCCGGGACAAAATGATAGTTGGGCCCTTGGGGCCCGCCTCCACGCTCCGCAGAAAAAGCCGAAGCCGTTGGCCGACATAATAGCTTTCGCCTTGTATCTGCTCGGCGGGAATAAGCACGCCTAATGTCTTGCCGATATCAAAAAAGACATTCGGGCCCTCAACCCTTTGGACAACCCCGGAAACAACCTCTCCCTCTTTTGACTTGTATTCCTCTAAAACAGCGTTTCTTTCTGCTTCTTTTAGGCGCTGGAGAATAACCTGCTTGGCGGTTTGGGCCGCGATTCTCCCATAATCAGTGTCTGCTTTCAGAGGAATCAAAAATTCTTCATTAACCTGAATCTTGGGCTTCGTCTTCTTCGCCTCATCAAGCATTATGTATTTCTTAGGATTAAATCTTATTTTCTTATCCCCGCCAGCTTCTGCTTCCTCAACATACTCTTGCCTCTCTCCCGCCTCTCCGGCTTCTTCGGCTTTGAGCTTAAGCTCCTCCAGCTCTTCTTCCGAGTAAATCATATCCTCGTCAACCGCCTCAAGAACCTGCCAAAATTTTACTTTGCCGGTTTGCATCTCCATTTTCGCCCTGATATTCTCTCCCTTCCTATCATTATCTTTTTTATAGGCAGCAGCCAGGGCCTGCTCTATGACCTCAATCACGACTTCGGACGGGATGCCCTTTTCTTCGGCAATTTGAGAGATAGAGGAGGCGAGAGCTTTTATATCTTCCATGGTTTTATCTATCAACGAGCGGTCAACGGGTCAAGGAGTCCGGGTCTCTTTATGAGGCCCGGCCTTGTTGACCGCCCCTTGTTAACAAAATTAATTTCAGAAAAAACGGCCCAACTGCTTGGACCTTCTTTTTTCATAATAACAATCCTAGGATTCCTGTCAAGTGAAACCTATTGAAAAACGGGGCTAAATGTTCTGAAAATGTTTGACCCTGGCCTTGCGCGAAGAAAAATCCAGGACTATTGCCAGCGCGTCTATCTGCCAGGGAGAATCCGGCGGAATATTGTTTTCATCGAGCCAGATTTGGGCGATTTTAGATATCTTTTCCTGTTTCTGAAAATTAACCTTTGATTCAGGCGCAAACCTCCTGTCCCCGGTCAGCGTTTTCACTTCAAAAAAAATAATCGCGCCTTCTTTGCGGGCCACGATATCTATTTCTCCGATTTTTAATCCATTAACTGTTTTGAAAAAATTCCTGTCCAGAATTTCATACCCTTTGCCCTGCAAATACTTTTTTGCAATCTCTTCTCCAATATCTCCGATTTCCTTAGTATTAATCGCCATTGCCTTTGAAATAAAATTTATCGCCTGTTTTCATTTCTAATTCTTGGGCAAGCCCGGCCCTTATTTCCAAAACATATTGGGAAGGGGAATGCGGATTATAAGCCGGGCAGGGGTCGGCTTCGCAGGGCGGGACACTATGCTCTATATGAGTAATGGCCAAATCTTTGTCCAGCCAGATAATGTCAATGGAAATCAGCATATTTTTCATCCAAAACCCATAGAGCCCCGGTTCCGGAAAAACAAAAAGCATCCCCTGATTTTCCGCCAAATCATCCCGCCCCATCAAGCCCTTGGCTCTCTGTTCCATTGTCTCTACCACCTCTGCTCTAAAACATCTCTCCCTAAAATAAATCTCCTTAACTGAATTATTTTCTTTTTTAGCCATAGAAAACAAAATTGCCGCAAGGCACAAAAACAAGGCAATGGCAATTAATAATATGTATTTATAAAACGACATTCCCAATAAAATTATATAATGGACCATGTCGGATTCGAACCGACGACCTCCGCAATGCGAGTGCGGCGCTCTGCCGACTGAGCTAATGGCCCTATTCCCACAATCCATATATGTCATGCGCCCCCACAGAATGAAACCAAACCTTTTCTTCGGTTGCGAACTCAAAAATAATCCTATACTTTCTATCAATAGAAAAAGACCAAAAGTCCCTCAATCCTCCTTTTAATTTATGGGTCTTCAATTTTGAATCAAAAGGATTTTCTCTAAAAATCTTTTCTTTCTTTTCGGCCGTCTTTTTGGCGGATAAAGGCAATTTGCGGTATTCGCGAGCAAACTTGCTTGAGTAAAAAATTTTTACCATAAAAAGCAGGGTTTTATCTCAAATCCTTAAGAGTTCTCAGTACCTGCCCCTTGCCGGAAGACAGCTCTCTCCGGCTCTCGCCCAGCTCTCTTAAGATTTTTCCCTCCATCCACATTCTTAAAAGGTCGCGGAAAAACTCGCTTTTGCTGGCATAATTGCCTTTGGCGACAATATCGTCAATTGATTTTGCCATTCCTGCCGGCACTGATAAGTTTATTATTTTTCTCATAATTTTGTAATAATTTGTATTACAATCATAGTATCTTCTTTTGCTTTTGGTGTCAATGCGCCATCTTCGCCCCTATGGTAAAATGATTTTTGCGCGGAGAGTAGATTCCCTTCTGGAATGCGTAAGGGAAACCTTTCCTTTGAACGTTTTTTTTATTTTCTTGGCCAACTGCTGGGCCATCTGATTCTCGGTGGTCAAAACCCTCAACATTCCCTTGGCCACCGTCTGAATGGAGATAATCCTGTCCATCGGGTCTTCCCTAAAAGCGGTCTCGGAGAAATTGCCGATTAGGTTTTCTATTTCTCCTTTTTTCTCTTCCGGAACATTCTCAATGATGATTTCCCCCTCATAACGATTGTCCGCTATCATTTGGCAGGCGGGGCAAATCCCGGAATGAGTGTTTTCTTTTTCATAATCCGGGATATCTTCCAATCTGCGATGCCACGATTTTTGCCAAAATGCAGCTCCGCATTTTTCGCAAACCGAAATATCTCTTTTCGCTTTACCGAATTCCGTTGTTTCTTTTTTAGACCCCGGAAAAGGCCATGATGTTTTTTCAAAAAAATTCCTCATAGAAATTATTGGTCGGGGCATCGGGAATTGCACCCGAGTCGCACGAACCCGAATCGTGAATGTTGCTGCTACACTATGCCCCGAAAGAAAATTAAAAATGTAAAACGAAAAACGGAAAATAACAATGTAAAATTAAAATTTTATTTCTTTTTGGATTTTTATCCGTCATTTTTATTTTTTCATTTTTCATTTTTCATTCTTATGTCACCCAATATTTCCTCTTGGTCATCTCGTCTCTCTTGGTCACAATTTCCTCTCTTTTATTTTTAGCCCGGCTGACCAATCTCTCCAATTCTTTTTCATTAAGAGCGCCTAACTCTTTGATTCTTTTTTTCAAATAAGCTTTCTTGTTGTTTTCTGGCTCATCAAGAATTTTCCCTAAAAGAACAGAGAGAATTTTTCCTATTTTCGGACCTGGCCCTATTTTCAAAGATTCCATAATATCGTCTCCCCCCACTTTTAAGGTGGTCACATCAATAGGGTCAAGGGCTAATTTGTCCGCTACATACTGAAAATGCCTTAACTTATAGGGAAGAGCTTTGGGACAGCCAGAGCCAATCCTATCACACATTCTCAATTGCACCAACTCGTCAAAATTCTCTGCTCCGATTTTCGCCAATAACCGCCTGACTGACGATTCCTGCACTTCGCCAACATTGTAGTAAAAAAGATGATATCTTACCAGCTTAACAATCTTTTCTATATCTTTTCCTGAAAATTTCAAGCGCTCCAAAATTTTGGCTGCCATTTTCGCGCCAATTACCTCATGATTGTAAAAGGTTGAATCCGCTCCCTGGCCTTCTTTGGCTCTGGGCTTTCCGATATCGTGAAAAAGAGCGGCTAAGCGAACATATTTATTAAAGCCCTCTTTTGCCCCGTACTGCAAAGACCTGATGGCGTGCTCATACACTTCATATATATGATGTTTATTCTGCCCCACTTGATAACCCTCCAGCAATTCGGGCATGATATGTTTCAAAAGGCCCGTCTCTCTTAACGATTCTATGCCTTTGTCCGGATTATCGGACATCACTATTTTCAAAAACTCATCCCTAATCCGCTCTTTGGAAATAAACTCCAGAAGCCCGGCGTTTTTCCTGACAGCCGACAATGTTTGTTTTTCTATGTCAAAATTCAAAACAGCGGCAAGGCGCACTGCCCTCATCAGGCGCAAAGCATCTTCCTGAAACCTGTCTTCCGGCTGGCCGACCGCCCGAATCAGTTTATGCTCCAAATCCTTCTGCCCATTAAAAGGGTCAATTATCTCGTGATTTTGGATTTTGGATTTTGGATTTTGGATTTTCAACGCTACGGCGTTGATGCTGAAGTCCCTCCTCGCCAAATCCTCCTCAATTGTCTTCGCCCACCTGACTTTGTCCGGATGCCTTTTGTCTGTGTATTTCTCTTCGGTCCTGAAGGTGGTTATTTCTATTTCTTTTAAGTTGTCCTTCTTGCTTGAAGTCAAAACCGTTACTGTGCCGAATTTATTCGCGCTAAAACTTTTAGGGAACATCTTTTCCAATTCCTTTGGGTTGGCATTAGTGGCTATGTCCCAGTCATTCGGCTCAACTCCCCGCAATAAATCCCTGACGCACCCGCCGACCACAAAGGCCTGAAAACCTTTATTTTCAAGGACGCTGACTATTTTCTTTACCTCTATGGGAATACTCATATTCTCCAATTCTAACTTAATTCTTGCGGTTTTTCAATTGGTAATATAGAATTAAATCAGGCCCCCGTAGCTCAACTGGACAGAGTGTCGCGCTTCGGACGCGAAGGTTGAGGGTCCGAATCCTTCCGGGGGCACCAGCGGTTGCTTCGCAACCTAAAATAAAAATGTAAAACTAAAAATGTAAAGTAAAAACAAAATTAAAAATGTAAAACTAAAAATATGACTAAAACTGCAAAAATTTTAATAATCGGACTATTTTTGGGGCTATTTGCTATCGCCAGCCAAGCATCAGCAGCCGGACTCGTGCCTTGCGGGCAAAACCAAGATGACCCCAGCACAACCGATATAAATGAAAGCCTTCCCTGCACTCTTTGCCATTTTTTTGTGCTGATTGAAAGGATACTGGAATTTGTCTTTTTCAATCTTACTCCTCCCTTAGCGCTTCTTATGTTAATCATTGGCGGAGGAATGTTTATGCTCGCAGCCGGCGACCCGGCCAAAATATCAAAAGCAAGAACTATAATCACCAGCACCCTGATTGGCATTGTCATTATCTATGGCGCCTTTTTCTTTGTCGGGTTGCTTCTCCAAGCCATAAACCTGAATACTAACTGGGTAGAGCCGCAATTCAGGACATGGTGGGAAGACGGATTCTTTGACATCGATTGCCCAATCCCCACCTCGTCCCTGCCTCCATCTCCGGTTACTACCGTGCCCCCAGCCACTGCCTTTACTCCGCCAATCACCCCCGGCGCTGTCCTGACAACAATACCAGTTGGCGCAACATTTTCTACCGGCGGAACTGTCATAACTTTTCCCTAAAAATTAATAATATCTACACTGAAAAACATATTCCGACTAAAAATACGCTTCTTGAAAATGAGCTTCTTGATTATGCTCCTGTCCTTGGGATGCTTTCTCTCAACCGCGCAAGTGTCAGCACAAGCTTCTGCCAATCCGATTTACTCACTCTCTATTTCAGACAGCGGAACGCTTAACAAAACAGATGGTTATGCCCGTGTAATCCTTACAGATGCCCAAGGAAAAGAATATCTGGTATACGAAGCCAGCGGCCCTTTTGACTCGGGCTCTTTTTCCTTTGAGAACCACTGCGAAGAGACCTGCGTGCTAAGCGGCATCACCCCCAAATCCATTGACACAGAAATATCAGGGGCTATCCTTACTATTTCCCGGGTCTCTGTTTTGAACGATGAACAGGGACTTGGTCAACAAGTAAGGGCGATGGGGATAAAATCTTATGGCTCTGCTGTCCATAAAACGCAAAGAAACGTAAAAATAGATAAGATAAATCAGTATATCAAAGAAAATAATCCTGGGTGGACAGCCGGAGAGACCTCTGTATCAGGATATTCTTACGAAGAGAAAAAGATGCTTATGGGTGTTTCCGGAACAGAAAAGCTCCCCAATCTTCAGGGGTTTGAATATTACAAGGGAGGGATTTTTGAGATGGCGGGAGCCCAGACATCACCAAAATCCGCCTCAACCTCTGCCCTGCCAAGCTCTTTTGATTAGCGGAACAGGCATGGAAAAAATTGGCTAACTAGTGTGAAATTTCAAAACTTTGGCAGCTGCATGACTTATGCTGCTGTGGGAACAATAGAGGCATATATCAATCTATACTATAATCAAATTTTGAATATTGATTTATCGGAACAAATGTTTTCAGATTGTTATTGGTCTCCAAATCACTATATAACAGAATTATCAGGGATATTATCAATATGCCAAAATAGCAATGACTCTCCGCCGATTTATTGTTGGGCCAGATATGCGGGATTGGCGGATGAGAAGTGCGACCCAGCAGACTATGAATGGGTGGTTCGAGATTGTTCATATGATAATTTGTGCCAAGACTGGAAAAAGAGAATATGGAGAATCGCTGGAAGTAATTTGTTATTTAATCTAAGCGAGGAAGAAATTAAGGAGTTGATTATTACAAAAGGCCCCCTGTTTATCGCCCTGCTGCCCGAGGCCTTCCCAGATGAAGATATGGATGGCGTAGAGCACGCAGTAGTATTAGTTGGTTATGAAAATACCCCTAACGGGATATTCTGGATATTTAAAAACAGCTGGGGTGAAAATTGGGGTAACGATGGGTATGGGAAAACCTCTATATTCCCCACTGATGGAATGGTAGGATATCCGATGGGTTCGCCAATCCCACCCCCTGATAAAAATTTCGAAATAAGATGTGTCGATAGGGACTTGGATGGTTTTTGCAATTGGGGAATTTCAGACAAAAAACCCGTCACTTGTCCTGTTTCCTGCGAGGCAACGAAAGACTGCGATGATTCAAACCGCAATCTGGGCCCTTTTGATGCTAACTTCAATTGCATTATTAATGGTGGTGGTAGTGGTAATGGTGGAGGTGGCAATGATATCTCTGTGGGCAAAATCAGCCCAACCACTGCCCAATTAAATATCACAAAAACATTTTCCGCCCAAGTTTCAGATAACGGAGAGGTGGTCGGATGCGCTTTGAAAATAAACGGATCGCCGACAGAATATATGACTCTTTCCGAATCGCCTTGTAAAAATTGCACTGCCTCTCTAGATTACAAATTCACTTCCAAGGGCAGTTATTCGCTATTGGCAAGATGCATAGATAACGAGGGCAACGCAAAAGAAGGAGAGCCGGTGATAATCAACATCGGCGCAAGTTGTCCTGACTGCGGCCAAACCCATATTGACCTCTGCGAAACTCCGGCTAAATGCGAAAAGGACTGCGGAGCAGACGCGGAGTGCGATGAAAAAGAGCGTTTCTCAAGCTGGGTTACCGGAAATTATTGTTATAGCTGTTCTGGCGGCTGTGGTCTTGATGCCGATAATACAAAACCTTCAAGTTACACGCCCCTTGGCAACGACTGCCGCTATAATTGCGAAATAAAATGCGGCTCTAATGGCTGGACAGTTGTTTACGGGTCCGGATATTGCGATATAGATAAAAACAAACTATGCAATGATTCTATTTGCGCTGCCTCGGGCTGGGATAACAGCGCTTGCGGCTATACTCCGGTTCAATATAACAAAGAATTGTATATAACAGAAGGGTTTAATAATCCCGATGATTACATAGATGGTAACCTGTATTGCAACGCCGGGGATGCATTGATAAGGGGCAACTGCCTCCCGGACGACCGTAACGACATTGTTATTTTTAACACTCATTCTGAAACAGGCGATGGCTGGCATTGCCGGTTTGATTGCAATGGCTGGTGCACTGCGGACGGCACGATAAAAATAACCTGCGAGCACTGATAAATAGATGGTCCCATTGTCCCACTGAAATTGATTGGCCTATTCCCTGAAAATTTGACTTCCGGCTGAAATTGCGATAAAAAAACAAGTATCTTTTATTGTTTTGTTTATCTCTTGTCGCCCCTATAGCTCAATTGGTAGAGCAGATCCCTCTTAAGGATAAGGTTCCAGGTTCGAGTCCTGGTGGGGGCACAGGCGACCGCTTCGCGGTCTAAAATAAAAATGTAAAACTAAAAATGAAAAGTAAAAACAAAATTAAAAATGAAAAATAAAAAATAAAACTCAAGAAAAAGAATAAAAAATTGGGATTAAAAAAAATACGAGGCCGGGTCTCGTAATTTTTTTTTACCAAAACTATTGACAAACTTCGCGGGTTGACATACCATCAAAATATACCTCCACGCCTTTGCCCCACCCGGTCTGCGGGCGGAAGAAGGAAGAACTGGGAAGATGCCCTCTCCCAGGAAGGGCTGGGGAGGCGCCAACCCTCCCCAGCCCGCCCTCTGCGGCGGAGCCAGAGCAAGAGGGCGCTGTCCTTTGCCAACTCGTTCTTGTTCGCTGAAAGGCGAACCCGCAAAACTCCCCTTCGGATTCTCTCCGGAGGGCTTTTCACTGCCTTGATGTTGCTTTTCAAAAAGATTTCATATACAATGTAAAAACTATGCTTACGCCGCAAGACAAAGAAAAGATTATCAAGAAGCATGAGGTGCACAAAACAGATACCGGCTCGCCGGAAGTCCAGTGCGCGCTCTTGACCACTAAAATCAAGCGCCTGCTTGCGCATCTTAAAAAACATCCCAAAGACCTTCATTCAAAAAGAGGGCTTTTGCAGATGGTGGCAAGAAGACGAAAATTATTGAAGTATCTTCAACAGAAAAATGCCCGAAGATACAGCGCCCTTATCCAAAAAATAGGCCTTAAGAAGCGATGAAAAGCCAAAAACATCCAGACCAAAGAGTGATTGTGCTGATAGACGCTCAAAATTTATACTACTCGGCAAAAAACTTATACCGCTCCAAAGTGAACTTTGAAGAAATTCTGAAATTGGCAATAAGCGAAAGGCGGCTTGTCAGGGCCTTCGCTTATGTGGTCCAAACCAAAACCGGAGAAGAAAAACCTTTTTTTGAAGCCCTCACCGGCTTGGGCATTGAAACCCGGGTCAAACCCTTGCAGGAATATTACAGCGGATTGAAAAAGGCGGACTGGGATGTAGGCATTGTAGTAGATGGAATCAGGGCCTCAACTTCGGCCGACGTAATAGTCCTGGCTTCGGGCGACGGCGACTTTATCCCCTTGGTGGAATATCTTAGAAACCAGGGGAAGAGAGTGGAAGTAATCGCTTTTGGCCGCTCCACTTCTTCTAAAATCAAAGAAGAAGCAGATGAATTCATAGATATTGAGAGCGACCCTAAAAAATACCTTCTTAAAAAACAACTCAAAGCATAACATTATGAAATTTAACAAAGAGATAGGAGGCAAAAATTTTGAAGTGGAAATTGACACTTTAGCAGAGCAGGCAAACGGAAGCATTTTTGTCAGAATGGGAGATACTCTGGTTATGGCAGCCGCCACAATGTCCCCCCAAGATTTGGAGGGATTGGATTTTTTTCCCCTGACTGTTGAGTTCCAGGAAAAATTTTACGCGGCCGGGAAGATATTGGGCTCAAGATTCGTCAGAAGAGAAGGCAGGCCCTCTGAAGAATCAATTCTGACCTCCCGCATGATAGACCGGTGTGTCAGGCCCCTGTTCCCGAATGGCCTGAAAAGGGAAATCCAGATAATCGTCAGTTGTTATTCTTTTGACGAAGAAAACGACCCGGACATCCCCGCAGTAATGGCTGCTTCACTGGCTCTCGGCATATCCGACATTCCCTGGAACGGCCCGGTTGCGCCGATAAGAGTGGCGAAAATCGACGGTAAACTTGTCTTAAATCCCAATTACGCGGACAGGGAGAAAGAACATCTGGAAATAATGTTAAGCGCAGCCCAGCAGGGAAAGGAAATCATAATAAATATGATTGAAGGGCAGGCAAATGAAGCGAAAGAAAATGAAATTATGGAGGCAGCGGAATTTGCCCAGAAGCATCTTGAAGAAATCATGGACTTCCAAAAAGAAATCATCGCCAAAGCGGGAAAAGAAAAAATCCAAATCCAAAAAGAACTGCCAACGGAAATGCTGGCAAGGCTGAAAGAAAATTTTTCCGAAAAGCTGGCTGACGCAATGCTCCAGCCCTTATCAATTGAAGGCAAAAGGGCGATGCAGCAGCTTCAGGAGGAAATTATTGAGTTTTCAAAGAAAAATTTCGGAGAGGACAAGATAAATGCGGCCAAAGAATTCATTGAAGAAGAACTGACACAAATTCTCCGCCATCTTATCCTTGAAAAAGGCAAAAGGCCTGATGCCAGAAAATTAGACGAGATAAGAAAGATTGACTCAATGATTGAGATTCTGCCGAGAGCCCATGGTTCAGCGGTCTTTATCAGGGGGGCGACAAAAGCCCTTTCCAGCGTCACCCTCGGCTCCCCGGGCGACCAGCGTCTGATTGAGGGGATGGAAATCAGCGGCAAGCAAAGGTTTATGCATCATTATAACTTCCCTCCTTATTGTTCCGGGGAAATCAAACCCTTGAGAGGGCCGAGCAGGAGAGAAATCGGGCACGGCATGCTGGCAGAAAAGGCCCTGCTTCCCCTTATTCCCAAATTTGAAGATTTTCCTTATACTATAAGAATAGTAACAGAAATTCTTTCTTCCAACGGCTCCACTTCAATGGCTTCAGTAAGCGCCGCTTCTCTGGCTCTGATGGATGCCGGAGTGCCAATTAAAAGCCCGGCTGCGGGCATTGCTGTTGGATTGATTAAATCAGAAGAAGATTATCGTCTATTAACCGACATTCAGGGACCAGAAGACCACTTCGGCGATATGGACTTTAAGGTGGCTGGAACGCTTGAAGGGATTACAGCAATCCAAATGGATGTTAAAATAGATGGTATAGGCCTGAATATAATGAGAGAGGCACTGGAAAAAGCCAAATCAGCCAGAGAACAGGTGATAAAAGCCATTCAGAAAACCATTGCCAAACCAAAGCCGAATCTTTCCCCTTATGCTCCGAAGATTTTCAGAATTAAAATCAACCCTGATAAAATAGGGGCGGTCATTGGAACGGGCGGAAAGGTTATCAATGAAATTATTGACAGATGCGAAGTGGCCATAGACATAGAAGATGACGGTAATGTCTTTGTCTCTGCCGATTCGGAAGAAGCGGCCCAAAAAGCCATTGACTGGATAAGCGGGCTCACTCGCGAAGTGGCAGTAGGCGAGATATTCCAGGGGAAAGTGGTAAAAATCCTTGACTTCGGCGCTTTTGTGGAAATTCTGCCCGGAAAAGACGGATTGGTCCATATATCAGAACTGGAACCATCCAGGGTCAATAAAGTAGGAGATGTGGTAAAGCTTGGCGATATTATCCCGGTAAAAGTAATCTCCATTGACGACCAGGGAAGAATCAACCTCTCTAAAAAGCAAGCTCAGGCCGGAAAAGGAGGGGGAAAATAATATAATTTAATCGGGCGCGAGATGTTATTCTTTCAAAACCCCCAATCTCGTTTAAGATATTGTGCCTTCTTTGTTGAAAGTTAGGTGATTTTTTATTGCCTATGGCAGAAACAAGCTCCGGAAAACTCAATATCCCGCCTGAAGCAATCAGGACAATGAAAAAGGATTTGGCTGGCATAACCCGCGGCGAATGGGATTTGACTTTGGCTGAAGCCGAAATTCAGGATTTGCTCCAGCAATTCCAAAAAAGACAAAAGGAAACGGGGGCGCAAAAATTTGCAGAACAGAGAACGGCAAAACAGGAGCAAGAAGAGAAACAAAGAAAGGAAGAAGAAGAGCTAACCAAATCAAGGGAGGAAAAGAAGGCAGAAGCTCTGCCAGAAACTAAAGAAGTCGAAAAAGAGCCAGAGGAGAAAACCGAGGGAAAAGAAATAAGTATTTCCGGAAGGGAAAAAATAACAGTGGAAGAAATCAGAGAGCATGCCAGAAAGAGAGAAGAAATGGTAAGGCAACACATGGAAAAAGAGGGTTTCAAAAAAGCGCTGGACCAGGAAGAAAAAATTGAGGCCGAGGCAGAAGCAAAAACCGAGAAAGAACTGCGAGGAAAATTAGAACGGCTGCAGCAATCCCTCAAAGAAATCCCGGGCGAAAAAATCCCGCTTGAAGAAAATCAAAGTTATTTCCTAAAGGAACAGGCAAAAATAGAAAAGGACCTGGAGCCGATACTGGAAAGCGAGAAGAAAATAGAGGAAAATATAAAATTTATTGAGGGCATTGAAAAAACCGCCATTACTCCCCGCCAGAAAAAGAAAGCGGAACAGGAAAGACATCTGGCCGAACAGGAACGGGAAACCATAGAGAGGCAGAGGTGGGGTTACGAGCAAAAGAAATTCCAAAATGAAAAACAGCTGAAAGAGGTAGAGTTCGGCTTCCAACAGCTTGCTCAAAAAGAGGCAAAAATAAAACAGGAAATAGAGTTAGCCAATCAGGGGATAGAAAAAATCGAGAAAGCCAAAGAAAGGGAGGAAATAGAGCTGAAAATCACCCAGCTGACGAAAGAAAAACAGGAGCATGACATTGCTAAAAGCAAAGTTCTGCTCCAAAGAAAAGAAGTAGAGGAAAAGCTCGCAGAAGTAATCGCCAGGGAACAAAAACTGGAAAAAGAGTTGAGTTATGTGGGAGAAGAAGAGCGATTGGCTAGCGAAACAGATAAGCAGAGAGTGGAACAAGAAAGATGGAAGCTGGAAAAAATGCGCTCGGATATAGAAAAAGAAAGATGGGCAATAGAGGAGAAAAAAACTAAAATCCGGCTTGAAGAAAATCGCATCAACGTGCGGTATGAAAAGATATTGGAACAAGAAAATCAATACAGGAAAAGGATTCAGGATATCAACCAGATTTTGGGCATAGTTGCGCCCCGAGAAACACTGGAGCCGAAGGAAAGACCCAAACCGACCCTTGAACCCGAGAAGGAGCCGGCAGAAAAAGACCAATATCGCGAAGAGCGGCCGGAAGAAAAATCGGCTGCTGAGAGATTAAAACAAGAAAAGGCGCCGACCTCTGTTAAAACAGACGAGGATGAAGAACGGGCCCCGGACCACGAAGAAGGGGCTGAAGAAAAAAAGACGGCCCCCGGGCAACAAACAGAACAAGAAAAAGCCAAGGAAGAACTGGCAAAAATAGAGGCAAAACAAAGAAGAGAAGTATTGCTTAAAAAATTGAGAGCTGTGCGGGAAAGAGAGACGCAGAATAAAGAAAAGCAGCTGCTTCAAAGAATCAGGCAGGGAGCAGTTGCCCCCGGAGCTCCCGCTGAACAGCAAAGCCCGCCTCTTCAGGGCCCGATACCGCGCCCGCCTTTAATGAACCTCCCTTCGGACAAAGACGTAAAGAGGTCCAAATTAAGGTTATTGATTATCGGCGCAGCGGTAATTGTTATTATCGGTATTGTCGGATTTTGGTATTGGTATGCAAGAATAAGGGAAAAACCGGAGCCGACAATAACTCCGCCTGCAAGCACAACCGAACCAGCAACCACTACTCCCGCCAATGGAACAACCCCTGAACCGCTTACCCCGCCCACAAGCTTAATCCCAGTCAATACTACCTTCCCCCTAAAGATAGCCAGTAATGACCAGACATCCCTGCTTATCCAGCAGATTATGAAAAATACTCTGATTGAAAAAGATACCTTCTCCAGAATTTTGATAGAAAATACCACTGAAAACAAATATTTATCCGTTTCTGATATTCTCTCTTCTCTTGAATTCAGTCCTCCTTCCGGACTCTACGGTCAAATAGAAGAAGGCGCCACTTTTTTTGTTTTCCCGACAGACAACTATTCTGTTTTCGGCTTTACTGCCAAGGGCGCCGGAGAAACGGGCAATGCCGAGATAATGGCAACAATGAAATCTTGGGAATCAACATTAATTTCGCAAACCAGGCAATTCGGCGCGTCTTTGGGAAAAACCAATATGGTGCCTATCGCCAATTTTCAGCAGGAGGATTATAAGAATAATGTATTACGGTATCTGACTTTGAGCCCGGCCCCGGACTGCTTCGGCGCCTGCTACTCCGCAATAGAAAGCCATCTTCTTTTTGCAACCTGCTGCAAGCCAATAATTAATTTAATAGATAATTCTCAATAAGGAAAATGAAAAAAGAGTTTATAGAACAACAAAGAATACGATTGGAAGAAAATAAAAAAGCTCTGCAAAAGGAGCTAAGTCTTTTTGCTGAAAAGGACGAAAAAATCAAGGGTAACTGGAAATCCGCTTTCCCTGATTTTGACAGTTCGGAAACCGGAGAAGGGAAGCTGGAAATAGCCCAAGACGAGGTGGAAGAATACTTGAATCGCCTGCCGGTAGAGCATTCAATGGAAATCAAGCTGCAAAACATAGATTTGGCTTTAGCGAAAATCAAAAAAGGCGCTTATGGGAAATGCGACAAGTGCGGAAAAGGAATTTCTATGGACCGCCTGGACGCCTGCCCGGAGGCCCAATTTTGCGTGGACTGCAACAGTAAGGCGTAAAAAGCGAAAATAAAAACCCAAAACCCATCACTGGGTTTTTTGTTTGGAAAAAGATATACAATAGTGGTGGAAAGAATTGGAAACCTGGTTTCCAAGTGGTAGAAAATGGTGTCAATTCTGTTTTTCTCTTCTCTGACAACAATTAAAACCCATCACGCTGAAGAGCAAGGCAGGCGCCAGAGAGAAGGGTCGATAGCTCTCCTACGCAAACACGAAGGAAACAACACCGAGCCCACTTGTGAGAACTGCAAGTTCTCTCAGCTGCCTCATGACCCGGAGTATCACTGCTACATGTTCAAGAAGAAACCGGAAGATGTGCCTCCGGAAGTGAGGCCCTGCGGACAGTGGGGGTTCCTGCGACGCTTACCATAGCACCGCTAGAACCAAAACCGCCAATCCTTATCAGGCGCTGATAGAGATTGGCGGTTTCTCTTTTTATTTCGCCATAGCAACTCCCCTTAATTAACAAATTCTATCTTAATTCTTTTATCAAATATTGAGGCAATCCTCTGAAGGTTATCGGTTGTAAAATTCTGTTGTCCTGCTTCCATCCTGGCGACAACGCTTTGAGTAGTGCCAAGTTTTTTAGCTAATCCCTGCTGTGATAAGTGTTTTTTTGCTCTCAATTGGACAATTTTGTAAGCAACTTCAAGACGATGACATTCTTGTTTGTACGCTTTTCTGAAATCCTTATTATTCATCTTAGCCCTGAAATGTTTTTCGTAATTGGTTAATTTAGTCATATTTTTCCTTATTCATTAAAAAATCTCTATAATTTTTTTCGGCTTTGATAATTTCTTGTTTCGGTGTTTTGATTGTTTTTTTTAAAAATGCATGCAAAAGAATAATCTTTTTATTGACAAACGCAAAATAGAATATTCTATGATGGTTTTTAGAAAAATCAACCCTTAATTCTCTAATTTTTCCTCTAATATGTTTTGAATACGGCTCATCTAAATGTCCTTTCCTATCTTTTAATAACTCTAAATATGTAAAAACTTTTATCTGTTCTCTCTCGGACAGTTTATTAATATATTCTTTCACGCTTTCTTTCCCCCTAGAATCAATATAGTAATAAATCCTATAATCCTCCGCCTGTGTCATATTTCCTTTATAGCATATATGCTATATGTGTCAAACGCCTGCTGTGGATAATTATACTGACATTTCGACTATTGCGCTTCTGCTCTCTTTTCTCAAAAAACCCACCTCTGGGTTTTTGGTTTGAAAAAAGATATACAGTAGTGGTGGAAAGAATTGGAAACCTGGTTTCCAAAAACACTCCGGTAGAAGAAGTAATTAGGCATAGGGCTGAAGTAGAATTGGCTTAGCAAAAAACCACGCACAATGCCACTTCTTGTGAGTTACCCCTGACTTACAAATTCTTGTAATATCGCACTTCGGGGTAGAATGCACCGTTTTTAGTTTGACTTTGTAATAAAAAATATTATAATTGTAGTAGCGCTATCCAGCTCATACTGGATATCTCCAAATCTAGAAGCGCTAGGAGGTGATAGCAATGCGGAGGGAAGAGGATTTTCTCTCAGACAGGAACACTCGCCTTATTCTGGAGTTGTGGCTCATCCTCCGGCAATTTGGAAAGGGGCTGTTTTTTCGCTTAAAGGAACGTTCACGGAGACCATTGGTTTCCCGTAAAGCCCTGATAAACGCGATCGAAAGAAGCTTAGAAGTGCGACTGGCCCAGAAAATGGGAAAAACCAATTCCAAGGATCTTCGCATCATGATGCCCGAGACCGAAGACGAAGCAGCCAAACAACTCTACACTCTACTGGCGATATGTGCAGGCGCATTCTCGTCGCTTAGCGTAGGGGAGCGAGGATCCTTTGAGAATACTCATCCTATCAAGAACCTTCGCCAAGAGCTTTTCGACCTACTATTTTCTGTTGGTAAGGCCGAAGGGCTTCGGCGCAATCCTCCCATAGAGCGATGGCATAGTGTCATCCCCTGGACTGAGGAATCGCGCCCTCTTTGGGACAAATAGCCCCAAAACAGTCAGACCGCCTCGCATATCAGCAGCGGAGTTCCTATCCGTATGCGGTGCGAGGCGCTTTTGCTTCATTACGGGAAACCTTGTTAGAACAAAGTGATGAGGGGGAGGAATAAAAAATGGATTAAATAGGGACGTTAAATAGGGACGTTTACCATTTTTTAAATAGGGACGTTTACCATTTTTTCTCTTAAAACTTTTTCTCTCTTTAAGTAACACCCAAAAACCCACCTCTGGGTTTTTTGTTTGGAAAAAGATATACAATAGTGGAAAGAATTGGAAACCTGGTTTCCAAAAACATTGGTTTGGAGAAAGATATTTTTTGGAAACCAGGTTTCCAAAAACAAAATATTCTCTGGCGCAGTTATCGGATTAGACACTCAAATTATTGAAGTGGAATCAGATACTTCCTATGGATTAAGGAGTTTTGATATTGTTGGATTAGGGGATAAAGCGGTAGAGGAGTCAACTGTCATCACAAAACATTCAAGGTGTTCCTGAAAACAAAACTCCTCCCGACAAAAAATGATTGAGTATGGGACCGAAGTAGAATCAATCAAAAGTTATATTGACACCATTCTTTGATAGACCGAGGGACATAAAGACCACCGGAACACGATTTTCTTCCTTGTATTCTAATTTTTTGATAAATTTGATAAAATAGAGTAATAAGCGATAAAAATATGAACCGGAATAACCTTATACCAATTATTCTAATCATTCTAATATTATGTATTGTTGCATTTTTAGCTTGGTAGCTATTTTTTAGAGCCGACTCGTCTGAGTGGAAAATTTATAAAGATGATGTCTTGGGATTGGAAGTAAAATATCCATCTAATTGGAATCTGTTTGGGGATAAAGGCGATACGTGGACTGGTTTTTCTCCCTTAACGCTAAAACAAAGATACGAAATAGACGCCCGAGGCACAAACTATTTCCCATCTTTTGATATAGTCAAGCTTAAAGCATATGAAAATATGGATGAAGATCCCTTGATTTATCAAAAAAAATCACTGGAAGAGCTTTTTAGTAATAGGTATGTGACTTATTCTATAACCGAAAGCGAAATAGGCGGACTACCTGCTATATTAGTAATTACGACTAGTAACCATGGCGAACAAGTAATGTATTGGGCGGTAGGGGACGATAAAAGATATAATATAAGCTATGATATCCCATCTGGTGAGGAGGATAAATATAAGGATATATTCCAAGAAATGGTAGATAGTTTTAGCTTTTCAGACCAATAAATAATGCGAGAAAAGAAACCCGTGGAAAACTCATTGGCTCCCAATGTTTTTACGCGGTATACTTATAGCATAAGGGAAAAATTGAAAGATTGCTTGACAAGATTGAAGTAATCCTTATAATAGAATTACTAAACTCACCGCCCTCTGGTATTGCCGGATGGCGGTTTTAGTTATAAAATAAGGGCATGAAACAAAACGAATTTCTGGTTTTTTAAAAAAATAGATTTAATTCACACATCTATTGACAATATTAGAGACACGCCCTATTATTAAATCAACAAATCCTTATCGTGTGCTTCGGCTACGGTAAGCAACAAGAGCCCTTCGGGGCTCTTGTTTTTTGCATGTTAAAATTATATTATTTAACCATATGGATAATCCAAAGCGAGTAGCCATTTTTATAGACAATAGCAATGTTTTCCATCATATTCACGATATAAGAAAAACCGATAAAAATTGGGTCTGTTTATATAATCCATTAATATTATCTAAAAAATTAACTGGAAATAGAAATCTTGTATATATTGGATTTTACTGTGTTCGTCCTCCGTCATATTTGTTAAGCGGCGACCGAAAAGAACAAAAAAGATATAATCTAACTCAAAAATATTATGGCGTAATTGAAAAATTGCCTAATGTTTCAATTAAATTTGGAGACTTAAGGGGAACCAAGGGGCAACTCCAAGAAAAAAATTTAGACACTCAATTAGCAACAGATATGGTTACTATGGCAGCTCTTGATAAATATGATGTGGCTATTCTTGTATCAAATGACGGGGATTACAAAAGCGCTATTGAAAATACTAAACTATTTAATAAAAAAATAGAAAATCTATTTTTCAAGGGAAGCTTATCTATGGCCATAGATGGTAAGTGTGATATTAAAAGACGCGCTCGTCGTTCCTTTTTTGTAAAAATGGACGGTTTAGATGATGCTTAAGAAAAACTGCGAGTAGCGGAAGTGAAAAAATGTCATCAACTCTATTTTTCTTTTTAAACCAACTATCAAAAACCCATCATCGGGTTTTTTGTTTGGAAAAAGATATACAATAGTGGAAAGAATTGGAAACCTGGTTTCCAAAAACATTGGTTTGGAGAAAGATATTTTTTGGAAACCAGGTTTCCAAAAACAAAATATTCTCTGGCGCAGTTATCGGATTAGACACTCAAATTATTGAAGTGGAATCAGATATCTCTTACGGGTTAAGAAGTTTTGATATTGTTGGATTAGGGGATAAAGCGGTAGAGGAGTCAACTGTCATCACAAAACATTCAAGGTGTTCTTAAAAACAAAACTACTTCCGGTAGAAGAAGTAATTGGGCATAGGGCTGAAGTAGAAATAATCGAAGAATAGGCCTGTCGCGATTTTCACTACGGGATTCCAAGAAAAACCGCTATATGTATGGGTATATTATCATCTTCGCTTGACAAGGATTTCAAAAGAGGTAATATATAATTGAAAGTCGCCTGCGCCCACTTCGGTGGTGCGCAGGTTTTGTTTCTGCTATAATAAATATATGGAACGGGTAAATATTTTTATTGATGGTAGCAATTTTTACCATCTCATATTAAAAAAGGTCGGCGTAAAGGAGCCGAATTTTGATTTTGAAAAATTTGTTAAATTTCTCTCCGGGGACAGACAAATTTCAGAAAAAGGAAAATATTTTTACACAGGAACCGTAAGAGAAAAGGATAAAAGGCATGAAACGAGCAGGGCAATTTCTAACCAAAATATTCTTTTTTCTAAACTTATCTCTATGGGTGGCTGGAATATACGAACAAGCAAACTTAGAACAAGATTAGAAAGAGTGAAAATAGATGATAGGGTCGAGAATTTCAAAGAATTATCCCGCCTGGGAATAGATGAAATTGTTTATCAAAGATCTAGAGAAAAGGGTATTGATGTAATAATCGCCGTAGACATTATTGATGGAGCTCTCAATAATAAATACGACACGGCGATTTTAGTAAGCTCCGACACGGACTTAGTCCCGGCTATAGATTTTGTTAGGAATAATTATAATAAAAGGATAGAATATGTTGGTTTTTCAATGCCTAAAACCGAAGAATTTGAAGAAACGAGACCAACAAAAAGATTAATCTATACTACTGACGTGCAAAGAGTTTTAGTCGTTTCGGATATCAAAAATTTTGTGCTTGATTAATTTTTTGCTCAAGGGATATCAAAAACCCATCATCGGGTTTTTTAATTTGGAGAATTAAGATAATATGAAACAAGATAAATCAATAAAATAAGAAATAAAACAAAAAAATGTCTTGTAAAATATTCTCTGGCGCTGTTATCGGACTGGATACTCAAATCATTGAAGTTGAATCAGATATTTCTTATGGGTTAAGGAGTTTTGACATTGTGGGATTGGGCGATAAGGCGGTGGAGGAGTCAAAAGAAAGAATAAAATCCGCGATAAAATCCTGCGGGCTTCGCCCGCCTTTTTCCAAACCGGAAAAAATCATCATTAATTTGGCGCCTGCTGATTTGAAAAAAGAGGGCTCTCTTTACGACCTGCCCATTGCCCTTGCTTATCTTGTCAAAAGCAAACAAATTGACGCAAATTGCCAAGGAAGAGCCTTTGCCGGCGAACTTTCTTTAGACGGAACCCTGCGCCCTATCAAAGGAGGACTTTCTTTTGCTCTCAAAGCCAGCGAGGCCGGTTTTTTGGAATTGATACTGCCTGTAGAAAACGTCAAAGAAGCGGTTTTGAGCCAGATTGATACCAGGGGAAATGACCTGAAAATAATCGGGGTTGACTCTCTGCAAACGGCTATCAATTATCTGGAAGGGAAAATAATTATAGAGCCGGCGGTTTTGGATATGAGTAAGCTCATTGAAGATGAAGGTTATGAAATCGGGCTGGATTGGGTAAGGGGGCAGGAGCATGCCAAAAGAGCGCTGATTATTGCCGCTGCCGGAGGCCATAACCTTGCGCTCATCGGACCTCCGGGCGGAGGGAAAAGCTTGCTGGCAAAATCCCTGCCCTCAATCCTGCCGAACTTATCGCCCGGAGAAATGCTTGAACTGACTAAAATCTATAGCATTGCCGGCCTGCTCTCCAAAGAAAAGCCGATTATAACAAAAAGACCTTTCCGCTCGGCTCATCATACTGCTTCCAAGGTTTCAATAATCGGCGGGGGCAACCCGGTCAGACCGGGCGAAATAACCCTCGCCCACCGGGGCGTTTTATTCTTAGACGAATTCCCGGAATTCAACAGAGATGTTATAGAAGCGCTCCGCCAGCCGTTGGAAGACGGACATATAACCATAATGCGGGCTAACCAGAGAATCGCCTTCCCCAGTCATTTCAGCTTAATCGCCGCCGCCAATCCCTGCCCCTGTGGACACCTAAATGACCCCAATCATCCCTGCTCCTGCACTCCCTCCCAAATCGCCAAATACAGGCGCAAGCTTTCAGGCCCCATAATCGACAGGATTGATATGACGGTAGAATTGCCCCAAGTAGAATTTGAAAAACTTACAGCTCCCGGCGATAACCAGGAAACGATTGAGGCAAAAAAGGAAATAGAAGGCGCCAGACAAAAGCAATATGAAAGATTCAAGGATAATAAAATCCTTACTAACAGTGAAATGGAAATACCGGAAATAAAAAAGTACTGCCAGATAGATTCGTCAGCCAGCAATATAATGAGAAATTATGTTGATTCCGGGAAATTATCTGCCCGCGGATATCATCGGGTATTAAAAATAGCCCGCACCATTGCGGACCTTGCAGAAACCGAGGAAATTGCCTTGGAAAATCTTCACGAAGCCCTGATGTACCGCCTCCCAGACCTTCCTGATAACCAATAATTATTGATTACTTCCCAAAAGGATTGGCCGCGCCCCGCACATCAAAATGAAGATGGCACCCGCCGGGACCTGCTGGGATAGTATGCCCTGAATATCCTATGTATCCGATTATATGACCTTGAGAAACTTTTTGGCCTGCGCTTACGGCAATTTTGGACATATGGCCATAAAATGTGACTACGCCGTTCGGATGAAGAATCCTGACATATCTGCCAGCCCGGCTGTCCCAGCCGGTCCTCTGGATTTGCCCTTGGGCCGCCGCATAAATCGGCGAACCGCACTCCCCGGTTGCAAAATCAACGGCATTATACCAATGAAGCCCTTGGGTAATCCTCCACGGAGAAGGAACCGGAACAATAAAGTATGAATTCGGGATAGTGGTTACCGGAGCAGAATATGTCTTTTTGGCTGCCGGCCTTATCCCGCCCGGGATAATTAAAATGTCCCCGACAACAATGGCTCCGTCTTCGGACAAACTGTTAAAAGCGATAATCGTGTCTTTTAATACCTTGTAATCTTGGGCTATCTCGCTTATCGTATCTCCATTCTGCGCAATGTGCATCGCTCCTGTTATTGGCAGAATAATCAAGGTTTTGCCAACCGCAAGAGTTGATTGTAAGGTTAAATTATTTGCCCAAAGTATGGTTTCTGCGCTAATATCAAATTGCTGGGCAATGCTCTCCACCGTATCACCCTGCTGAATAATGTATTCCTCAACTCCTGTCTCATCGTGGCTTGCCGCGCCTCCTGCGCCCAATGACGCCAAGGCCTTGTAATCCAAGACCGTGGAGGCGGAAATTGCCAACAAACTGTTATCTTGAACAGAGAATAAATCGGGATAGTATTTTTTCTCTTCTCCTTGGCAAAGCGTGGAGCAGGAAGATTGCGAACTATTCTCTTCTCCTGAAATGACTGGCTTGACAACTGAAAAATCCCTATTGCCGCCATTGGCGATAAGGACAGCGATAAGGAAGAGAAATAAGAAAAAACAGGGCTTAATGCGTTTTTTAAGCCGAACCGGAAAACTTAAAATTTTTCCAATTGTAGGAATAGCTTTTTGGCAGGCAGAGGAATACGAATTCAGCTGCCGCCTATTATCTAATCTATCAAATCGGTCTAAGTATCATTTAACCCCGAAAAGCGGAATCAGTCAAGCTTTTTATCCACAAAAATGGACTTATGCTCAAAAGAGACAATTAAATCCCTGCTGAAAAACAACCGCATTTTCCCAGCCAAAAAATTAGGACAGAATTTTCTGATAGACCGGGGCATAATTGACAGGATAATTGCGTCCGCTGATTTGCGCGACCATGAAACGGTTCTGGAAATAGGACCAGGACTCGGTTGCCTGACTCAAGCATTAGCGCAAAGGGTTGGGAAAGTGGTTGCTGTTGAAAAAGACATCCGGCTGGCGCAATTATTAAGAAAAAACTTAATAAAGTTCAATAATGTAGAGATTATTAACGAGGATGCCCTTAAATTTTCAATTTTCAATTTTCAAATCCCAAACAAATCACAAATTACAATTTCCAAAAAATACAAGATAGTGGCGAATTTACCGTATAATATCGCTTTGCCTGTTATAAGGAAATTCATCGAAGCGGATTGCCCGCCGGAATCAATGGTTTTAATGATTCAGAAGGAAGTGGCGCAAAAAATATGCGGAGCAAAATCAAGCTTGCCGAAAATTGCCGTTAATTTGTTCGCCAAACCGGAAATATTATTTTTCGTCCCGAAAAACTCTTTTTTCCCGGAACCGAAGGTTGACGGCGCAATCGTCAAAATCAGCGAAATCCGGGATAAAAATCCGGAGATGGACAAAGCCCTGCTTTTCAAAATTGTCAAAGCCGGCTTTGCCCACCCCAGAAAAACGATACTAAACAATCTTTCAAAAGGACTGACTATTCCCAAAGAAAACGCCGCCCAATGGCTGGAAAAAGCCGATATCCCTGCCTCAAAAAGGCCGGAAGCCATTGGCTTGCAGGAGTGGATAAATCTTGTTGATGGTTTTGACTTTTAATTTATGTTAAAATTACACAATAATCAAAAACCGAAATGAGGTTAAAAAATTTTTACCTGATATCAAAACAGAAAATCTTTCTTTGGTTAGTTTTTATCCTGACAATGATTTTCACGCCAGTCCGACCCGTCAGGGCGCAATTTGGCATAGAAATCCTGACTGCTCCTTTTGTCTTTCTGGCAAAACTTATAATGGCATGCGTTATCGCATTGCCTGTATCTTTCATCATTCTCAATGTAGCCCAGGTATTCCTGACTTGGGCTGCCAACCCTGCTTTGGTGGGGGGAATCACCACTAATGATTTTGTTCAGGCGGGCTGGGCAACAGTCAGAGATTTTGCCAATCTCTTTTTTATTTTAATCATTGTAGCTATCGGCATAGCCACTGCTTTAAGGGTAAAACAATATGAAGTCAGAAAAACCCTGCCTCGCCTGATTGCTGTGGCTATTTTAATAAACTTTTCTCCGGTAATCTGCGGGGTGTTTATAGACGCAGCCAATATTATCGCTAATTTTTTCTTTACTGCAGGCGCCGGTGGGTTCAGCGATACCCTCTCGCTGGCTCAAGATTCAAAAAATTCGCTGTTGGCATCCTTTGACAGCATTGCCGGCCTTTGGTCACAGATTAAAACCGGTGAACTATTTTTCAAGGCAATAGCTGCTTTGGTTTTTAATCTTTTAGGGGCTTTTATCTTATTCCTAATGGGCATACTTTTCATTGTCAGAAATCTTGCCTTATGGCTCTTGGTGATATTGTCTCCGTTGGCGTTTTTAAGCGCTGTATTCCCCAAAAACCCGCTTACTAAAAAAGCCACTCCTTTTGGCATGTGGCGGAACCAATTCGTAAAATGGACCTTTATCGGCGTTACCGGCTCCTTCTTTTTGTACCTCACCCAATTAATGATGCACCTGCGTGCAAAGAATCTCCTTGGGGGAGCGCCTGCCACTGGAACAACGCCCGGCGGGGGGAATATGATAACCAATTTGATGATAGCGGCCGTACCCATTATTTTCCTTTATATCGGCTATTCTGTTACTATTAAAAGTTCGGCAATGGGCGCCAGCGCCATAACCAATTTGGGTAAAAAAGGATTGGCTTATGGCAAAAGCAAAGCAGGCGGAATGGCAATAAACAGATTGAGGAAAGATATAGGGGAGCCTATAAAAAGAAGTTATGGAACTGCCAAAGGAGTTGGCAAAAGGATTGGCCAAAAAGTGGCCGGCAGGATAATATCAGCCAGACCAACCGATGCTGAACGACAAGCAAGCTGGGAACAGTCCACTGGCTTAGCAAGGGCTGGTAAAATTGTGGCAAGGACGGTGGTCCCATATAAAACCAGAGAACGATGGAAGGCGCAAGCAACGGCAAAACTAAAAGAAGGAGATGCGGCTAAAGTAGAGAAAGCGAAGGCGGAAGCAGATAAATTAAATACTAAAGAAGGACGCAGGGCGTATTATCTGAAAGCCAAAAAACAGCGCGACAGGGAAACACAGCTCGGCGCCATCAGGTCATCTATAGAAAAAGGCGAATTAGACGGATATTCTGACAGAGATATAGAAAGCGCTATGCGACAGGCCGGCCAAATTAACAAAAAACAGGCAGAAGATATAATAGAAGCCGCTCCTAATTTGGCTCAACAGGTTTATAATCAATATCATCAAGCGCATCCGAATATGATGAATGAATATAACACCTTAAATACGCAAAAAACAACAGCCCACAATGCTGGCAATACTGCTTTGGAACAACAATTACAAAGACAAATGGACGCTGTTAAGCGACCCGCTGAAGAGAGGGGCTTATGGATATCGCCTGAAGACATCCAGCGCTATGGAATCCTTAATCCTCAAACCGGACAATATGAGAATGCTTTTGAGGCAAAAACATTGCTGACCACAAAAGCTAAAGAGGTTGGGAAATTTAGAAAGGATTATGTAAAAACAGAACGATTTATGAATATTATCCAAGACGCCGCCCATCAAGGAAGAAACGCTTGGGCTGGAAATAATCTATCAAGAATGGCAGAGGAATACGGCACCCCTGCGGTTGATTTATACAACGCTACTTCTGACACGATAAATAGGAGCGGAAACTGGATGCATGATATCGCCGGCAAGCCGCATCACATAAAGCGATATATCAAGACCAATCCCGGGGCTATAGCGGCCGGCTATAGATTGCCGAGCTAACCGCCTCCATTTGATTATAGAGAACCGGACCAAAGAGGAGGAGGTCCCACCCCCCCGCCACCTACGCCGCCACAACCAGGAGGAGGCCCAGGAGAGCCGGAACGAAGACCGGGCTACGGAGGAGGAAAAAAGCCAGGAGGAAGGTATGGTCAGAGAAAATAAAAAAAATGAAATGAAGAACGGCTGGAAAAGTGACTTCCCAGCCGTTTCGATTTCGGAACGATTACCA
>Ga0210051_1000695_pt1 | contig 32151 bp, 28 predicted proteins | sample CryGey092014_all_FD_185464 | JGI IMG/M metagenome (GOLD analysis project Ga0210051, IMG submission 185464) | Groundwater microbial communities from aquifer - Crystal Geyser CG23_combo_of_CG06-09_8/20/14_all (SPAdes) (version 2) | ecosystem: Environmental > Aquatic > Deep subsurface > Groundwater...
ACGCTTCGTCAGACCACCTTGCGAGACGCGCAGAACTCAGAGGTTGTCCACTTGCTGCCCAATCGAGAAGTGACGCGGCTGACGGTGCGGCGCCCCGTGCAGGAGCCGGCGCGCCCAACCGCCTCGGATGACAAGGGAACTCAGAGATCGTCTGGAAAAATTCCGTCGGAGACATCCGTCAAGTGAAACACTCTCCTGCCGTTGAAGTACAAGGCATTCTATTCGATTTCGATGGCACTCTGGCGCACCTCAACATTGATTTTCAGTGCATACGGGAGGCTGTCAAGAGCGTGGGCATCGAGATGGGTGTCCCGCCCTCGTTCCTTGAGAAGAGATACATCCTTGAAGCGATCGACGAAGCCGCCGCAAAGCTGAGGATAGAACGCCCGGTGGTGGCCGACGTCTTCATCGACGCCGCCTCCGCGGCGATCACCGACGTGGAGGTTCGCGCTGCAGCCCATTCCCACCTGCTGCCGGGCGTCATTGAGTTGTTTGAGGGCTTGCGGGCACGACGGATTGCAGTCGGTATTGTCACCCGCAACTGCCGGCAGGCAGTGGAAATCATCATGGGCGAATCGTTGGCTCCTGACTCGATTCGGACGCGCGACGACGTTGACCGGGTGAAACCAGATCCCTCGCACTTGCTGATTGCTGCCAGCGATCTTGGTCTGTCGACGGACCGAGTCTGGATGGTGGGAGATCATCCGACGGACATGGTCGCTGGCAACAACGCCGGGATGAGGTGTGTTGGCGTGCTGACAGGGAAGAGCAGCGCCGAGGAATTGACGCAGGGAGGCGCGTGGAAAGTGATACCCCAAGTCGCAATACTGGTGGAACTGCTACCAGCGTGAATGCCGGAGGTGGAGCCTCCCGCCGATCTTCAGCGTTCCGTGATGGCACTTCGGCATTGAAGGGCAAACGTAACTTTTCACCTACTCTCCCTACAGGGCGCTCTGTTTCCTTTCGGACTCTGTGAGTCCGCAACGAAGTTAGTGTGTCATCAGGTGAATAGTTACGGGCAAACACAATGATCCTCACCGTGACCCCAAACCCCATGCTCGACAAGACGCTTCATCTGGAACAGTTCCCTCATGGCCAGATTTCTCGCACGGATCGGGTGCTGAATGTTGCGGGCGGGAAGGGAATCAACGTGTCTCGGCAGTTGATCTATCCGGGCGTCGAGTCGGTGGCGACCGGATTCCTCGGCGGGAGGATCGGGGAGATCATCAACGCGCTGCTGGAGAAGGAAGGTATAAAGCGCGATTTCGTGCAGGTGGAAGACACGACGCGCATCGGGTTCACCGTGCTGGAGACTTCGACAGGAGTCCAGACTTCCGTATTTGAGCCGGGACACCGTGTGACGCAGTCCGAAGCAAAGCAGTTGCAGGGAAAAGTGATCGGGATGCTGCAGCGTTCTCCCAAAGGGGACCGCTCCGTGGAGTGGCTGGTTTGTTCCGGAACGGTGCCCTGTGAGGGCATGGAGGATTTCTATGTCGCAATTCTCCGCGCCGCACGTGAAACTGGCATTCCGGTGGTGCTCGACACTTACGGCGCACCGTTGAGTTTAGGTGTCGGGGAAAGACCATTTCTGGTGAAGCCGAATGTGAAGGAGTATGTTGAGACTTTTGGCAGCGAAACCGGCGTTGAAACTGCCGATTGGGGGGAGCGCGCGGCGATAGCGGCGCTGGCTCGTCTGAGAGGATTCGGCGCCACGGCGGCGGTCATTACGGACGGGGAAAATCCCGCGTATGCAAGTTACGGGGAGCACATCTGGCGCGTGACGCCATCCCGCTTTCGTTGCGTTAACGCCACCGGTTCCGGCGACGCTTTCATTGCCGGCCTGCTTTACGGGCTGACTAAGTCGTGGGACTGTGAGTCTGCGCTGCGATTTGCCGTGGCGTCGGGAGCGGCGAACGCGAGACGATGGGAGGTCGCGTGCAGTAGCATGGCTGAGATTCTTAGCGTTGCCAGCGATGTCAGAATGGAGCAACTTCGGTGACACTCGAGCTTGGAGTTTGCCAGCACCCAAAGAGGGGTAGTGAACAAGATCTCTCGTCCCGGCCTCCGACTGAGAGAAAGGAATCTCTTGACGACAGCGTGCAGTATGTGAAGGGGGTCGGACCACAGAGGGCGGGACTACTGCGACGCTTGGGGATTGAGACCGTCTCAGACCTCCTCCGTTACTATCCCACCCGCCATGAGGACCGTCGGCAAGTGATCCCGCTCTTGAGGCTGATCGGTGGCGAAAAGCAATCCACCTGTGCGACCGTGAAAGCGCGAGGAGATACCGAGCGGCGGCGCGGTCTGCAGATTACGCGCGTGCCGATTTCCGACGGGGTGGGTCAGGCATACGCGACATGGTTTAATCAGCCTTACATGGCGGAGCGGTTCAAGGTGGGGGATTGTGTGTACCTGTTTGGGAAGGTGAATCGCTTCCGTGGCATGTTGAGCATCGAGAATCCGGAGTATGAGGTTATCACTGCGAACTCGGAGTTTGCGAGCTCTGATCCCGATGGCGATGCCCTGCAGACAGGGAGAATTGTCCCGCTGTACCCGCTCACGGAAGGTATCCATCAAGGTCATCTTCGGCGCGTCATCTTCGGCGCGCTCCAGAAGTACCTCTCCGCCGTTGTGGACCCTCTGCCGGAGTCGCTCCGAGAGAGCCACCAACTGCTCGCCCTCCCGGTTGCGTTACAGCACATCCACTTCCCGGGGTCCCACGAAGACCTCGAACGGGCGCGGCGACGATTGGTATTCGAGGAGCTGTTCCTGCTTCAGTGCGCGCTACTGTTGCGGAAGAGCGGCCTGCAGGCGGAGTTTGTCGCATACCCGATGATGTTGACCAACCGTGACAAGATTCGTTTTCTTCAGTCGCTTCCATTTGAGTTGACACGATCCCAGCGACGCGTGTGTCGTGAGGCGCTGGACGATATGAGCTCCATCAAACCCATGAACCGTCTGATCCACGGTGATGTCGGTTCCGGCAAAACCGTGGTCGCTGCTCTGACTCTCTTCAATGCGGTGAGCAACGGCTTCCAGGCGGCTGTTATGGCGCCCACCGAAATTCTTGCGGAGCAGCATTCACGGGTGTTTTCAGATCTTCTGCGTCCCTTGGGGATTCCCGTTGAGTTCCTCGCTGGCAGTCTGAAAGGGAAGGAACGTTCCGCCGTGCACGAACGAATCGCTTCCGGTGAAGCGAGCGTGGTTACTGGAACTCACGCACTCATCCAGGATGAGGTGGCGTTCCACAACCTCGGCGTGGTGGTGATTGACGAACAACATCGGTTTGGCGTTCTCCAGAGGGCTTCGCTCGTGCTGAAAGGAGATGCGGGAGAACAGAAGGGGCGCCGCCCCCACACGCTCATCATGACCGCCACGCCAATTCCCAGGACTCTCGCGCTTACGGTTTACGGGGACCTCGACGTTTCAGTGATCGACGAACTGCCGCCAGGACGCAAGGAGATCACCACGCGCTGGTTGAAGGATCGACAGCGCGAAAAAGCCTACGAGTTTGTTCGCCAGGAGATACGGAAGGGACGACAGGCGTATGTCGTGTGTCCGCTGGTCGAGGAATCCGAGAAGCTGAACGACATTGAGGCCGCCGTGCAGATGGCGGAGAGACTTCAGAGGCAGGTATTCCCCGACCTCGTAGTGGGGCTTGTTCATGGCCGCATGGGCGTGACCGAAAGGGAGGCCGTCATGCGACGATTTGCCGACGGCGAGATACACATCCTCACGGCTACCACGGTCATCGAGGTGGGCATCGACATCGGGAATGTGTCGGTGATTCTCGTTGAGGACGCTCATCGGTTTGGTCTGGCGCAGTTGCACCAGTTGCGCGGAAGAGTAGGGAGGAGCCCGCACAAATCCTATTGTCTGCTTGTTGGACATGCCACGACGGAGGAAGGACGGGCGCGGCTGCAAGCGATGGTGGCGACGAATGACGGATTCCGGATCGCCGAGGAAGACCTGCGACTGCGCGGTCCCGGGGAACTTTACGGAACCCGTCAACACGGTCTCCCCGACCTGCGCATCGCCGATCTGATTCGCGATGGGAACATCCTCCAGGTGGCGCGTCGCGAAGCCGCGTCGCTCCTGCAAGTTGATACGGGACTCCATGACGTGAGTCACGTTGCGTTGCGCGCCGCCCTCGACAAATTCTGCGGAGGCAAACTTGAGAAGTTCCTCGTTGGCTGACATGCGAGCGCTCTGCATGGCGCCTCTGTCGGAAGGAAGGATGTCGTGCGGGTGATTGCCGGTAGCGCCAGGAGCATTCCGTTGGCGACCCGGAAGGGCACGGCAACGCGCCCAACTCTGGGGCGCGTTCGCGAGACGTTGTTCTCCACGCTTCAGCCTCAGATCAGGGATGCCGTATTTCTGGACTTGTTTGCCGGTTCCGGTTCGGTAGGGATCGAAGCCTTGAGTCGAGGAGCAAAATGTGCTATTTTCGTGGAGTCCAATACGTTCTGCGTGGAACTTATTCGGGAGAATCTCGAGAGGACCGGGCTGAAGGAATCCGGCGAAATCATCCGAGCTTCATGCCTGTCGGCGTTGGGAAAGCTCCGGGCGCGGGGGAAGCAGTTCGACATCATCTTCTCCGACCCCCCGTACGGGAAGCGGCTCAACGAGGCGGTATTGCACTGGCTTCGCGAAAATGGAGACGTGATGAATCCCGATGGACTCGTCATTACACAGGGACCGGTCGGCGAACCGACGGCGGCTGCCGGAGAGCCTCTGGTACTGCGTCGGCAGAGGACAGTGGGCAGCACCGTGCTGAGTTTCCATGCCCTGCCCGCGAACGACTACGCGAGGTTGAGTTAGGTATGAAAACGGCTGTATATGCGGGAAGTTTTGACCCTGTTACGAACGGCCACATTGATATCATCGAGCGGGCGGCGAAGGTGTTCGACCGGGTGTATGTTGCCGTAGCGAAGAGCACCGACGACAAACAGCCCCTCTTCACCTTTGATGAACGGGTGACCATGATTCGTGAATCCGTGCGCCACATCCCGGAGGTGGAGGTGGATCAGTTCTCAGGGCTGTTGGTCGATTTCGTGAAGGCACGCGGCTCAACCGTTGTCGTTAGAGGTCTGCGAGCCGTGTCGGACTTCGAGTACGAGTTTCAGATGGCGCAGATGAACAAGGAGTTGTACTCGAAAATGGAGACACTATTCATGATGACCCGCACATCCCATGCCTATCTTAGTTCCCGCATCATCAAGGAAATCGCCAGTTATGGAGGGGATGTTAGTCAGATGGTGCCGGCATGCGTGAACCGAGGATTGAAAGAAAAATATGAAACCGGTTGAATTCTTTGGGGTTTTCTGTGAGAATGTCCGTTGTTCTCATCCGTTTATTAACCATGCCGGACGCGGAGGGAGGGGAAGGCCATTAGTCTTGAAAGGCTCTTGGACGAGTTAGAGCAACTCGTGGAAAATGGAACGATGCACCTGTTCGGGAAGACGGTCATCGATGAGGAAAAATTCTTCGTGCAGACATCGAAGATTCGGAATTCCATTCCGGAAGACATCAAACGCGCCGACCGCGTGACCCGAGATTCGGAGAAGATCATCATCAACTCCAAGCAGGATGCACAGCGCATCGTCTCTGATTCCCGACAGGAAGCGGATCGGATTATGAAGGAAGCCGCCGAGCGCGCAGACCAGTTGGTTTCCGAGCACGAAGTCACCGCCCAGGCGGAGAAGGGCGCCCAGGAAATAATCCAGGCCGCGGAGATGCACGCCGACGAAATCCGTGCCGGCGCGCGACAGTACGCCAACGATATTCTGGGGCGTCTTGAGCGGTTTGTCGGGCGCGTTGGTGAGTCACTTGAAGAAGGGCGGCAATCGCTGGAAGAGGCAGGGGCGTCGATCGAGGAGCAATAGACCCTCGGCTGGTGAATCTTCACTGACCCCGGTCTCCCTGCCGTGGAGACCTCCTCCGAAAATCGATGCCTTGAACCGCGAAGACGCAAAGCACGCGAAGGGTTCTTCTTAGCGGCCTTGGCGACTTCGCGGTTCGATTTTCATCTCGCGTGGTGCAACGTCGCGCATGGATGATGCCTCCCATCCTTCTTTGTCAGTGGATACATCGACTTTGTCGCCGTAGGATAAAGCTCCAGCTTTGTCAGTGGCAGACCTCTTTCCCGCCATTCCAATGTGCATCTGACAAAGCTGGAGCTTTATCCTACGGCAATCTCCGTAATTCCGGGATGCACCCTTTCTTTGCACCAGCAACCTTTCGTGAAAGGACAGCAATAATGCGTGTAGAAGTTCGGCGAGAACCTCTGTGCAATCAGGACGTGGATGCACTGATTGTCCCTGTATTTGAGGACTCCAATGCACCCGATGAAGGGTGGCGCCTCGTCGATCGAGAGGTGGGAGGACTCATTTCACAGTTGTTGAAGACCGGCGAGTTTAGAGCTTCAGCAAACCGTGTGATGTCGCTTCACACACCGGCTGGGATGCCCGCCGGACGAGTGATTCTGGTCGGCATGGGGAAGCGGAAGGCGATGGTCCCCCGAACCACCTGCGAAGCTTTTGGCGCAGCGATTCGGAAGATCCGTGAGTTGCGGAAGGAGTCGGCCGCAGGTCTGGTGCCGGTGGGGCGACCTGCTGCGGATTTCGTGAGCGCTGCTGTGGAAGGGGTTGTCCTGGGACAGTACGAGTACAAACGCTACCAGACGAACGATACTGAAAAGCTACAGGTTGTCGAACGTTTTGTGCTGGCCGCGCCGGATCGAAAGGACACACGCTCACTGGAAAAATTCACCCGTGAAGGGCTGGTCAAGGCGGACTGTGTAGCGTTCGCGAGGGACCTGCAGAATGCTCCTGCCAACGACCTTGCTCCGCAGGGTCTTGCGGCGGCTGCCGAGTCGATGGCAGACGAGGCGGGGCTCTCCTGCGAAGTCTGGGATGACAATGACCTCCGGCGCTGGGGGATGAACACCCTCCTCGCGGTCGGGCAGGGAAGCTCCAACGCACCGAGATTTGTCTTGCTCAAACATGAGCCTAAAAGGAATAATGGGCCGTTCGTCATTCTGGCAGGGAAAGGAATCACATTTGATTCGGGAGGCATTTCCCTCAAGCCTGGCCGGGATATGGACGAAATGAAGTTCGACATGTCCGGCGCTGCCGCTGTCATGGGCGCGCTGCGCGCGGCCGCAGATCTTGCGCTGCCGGCGCAGGTGTGGGGTCTCATTCCCGCCGCGGAGAATATGCCGGGCGGCCGCTCGACGCGGCCCGGCGATATCGTGAAGACGTACTCCGGCAAGACGGTGGAAATCACAAACACCGATGCAGAGGGAAGACTGGTTCTGTGTGATGCTCTGGCCTATGCTGCGGAGCAGAAACCGGACGCCATCGTGGATGTGGCAACTCTCACGGGAGCGTGCGTCGTGGCTTTAGGGCATGTGGCCGCGGGCATGATGGGGAACGACCGAGCGCTCATGGACAGAATGAAGGAAGCCGGCGACCGCAGCGGCGACCGTGTGTGGGAGCTCCCCATGTGGGACGCATACGACGAGTTGGTCAAGAGCAAGTTTGCTGATCTCAACAACGCGGGTCCTCCCCGTATCGCAGGGGCCATCTGTGGAGCGAAGTTCCTGGAGCCTTTTGTGGGGGAAGTTCCGTGGGTGCATCTCGATGTCGCAGGGACGGCCTGGGGGGGCACCGAAACACCGACAACGCCCAAAGAACTCGGCTCAGGATTTGGGGTGCGATTGCTCACGCGGTACTTGCAGAACTGCAATGAGTGACGAGTGGCGCGAATGGATGTTTGCGGCAGTGTTCTCGAAACAATCGGCGGAACTCCATTGGTGGAGCTGCGCCGCATCGCAGGACGCGCGCGGGGACGCGTGTTCGCCAAGCTGGAGTTGCTGAATCCCGGAGGCAGCATCAAAGATCGCTCCGCGCTGGCAATTGTTGAAGCGGCAGAACGGCAAGGTCAGCTCAAAAAGGGCGGCACGGTGATCGAGCTGACCAGTGGCAACATGGGCACGGGGTTGGCCGTTGTGTGCGCCGTGAAGGGCTACCCCATGATCGCGGTCATGTCCGAAGGAAACAGCGAGGAGCGACGACAAATGCTGCGCGCCGTCGGCGCCAAAGTGGTTGTTGTTCCGCAGGTGGGGACGAAGCGCCCCGGTCAAGTCTCCAGGGAGGATCTTGAGGCGGTTGATCGCGAAACGACTCGGCTAACTCGACAGCTCAAAGCCTTCCGCGCCGACCAGTTCCACAACGAGTTCAACGTGCGCGCACACGAGTTAATGACCGGCAGAGAAATCTGGGAGCAAACCGAGGGCAGGGTGACAGCATTCGTGACGTCCATTGGCTCCGGCGGCACCTTCATCGGTGTGTCTCGCTTCCTGAAGAAGAGCAACCCATCCGTAAAGTGCTTTGCCGCGGAGCCTGCGTCGGCTCCCTTCATTGCTGGAAGGCGAGTGACCAGCACCAGTCACAAGATTCAGGGAACGGGCTACGCACTGAAACCTCCGCTATGGGATGACGACCTCTGCGACGGGTTCTTGACTGCGACCGATCAGGAGGCGATCCGGTACGCGCGACTCCTGGGGCGGAAAGAAGGCATCTTCGCGGGGTTTTCCTCCGGGGCAAACGTGGCCTGCGCCATGAAGCTTGCGCGGAAAGCGGAACGTGGGGATGTTGTTGTGACGGTGTTGCCGGACACCGGACTGAAGTACCTGAGCACAGACTTGATCGCATCGAACTCCGTGAGTTCGCAGTGATGAGTGACAGGTCAGCGGGGACACTCGTCACTCGCTGTCGTTCAGGGCTGCTGTGTTGCGCTTCACGGGATATCCCCGGTCTTTCAGCGCCGACACGATCTCTCTGATATGCTCGTCGCCGCGCGTTTCCAGTGTGAGGTGTAACTCCGCCTGCCCGATGGGGGCATCCGAAAATTCCCGGTCGTGGTGCACCTGAATGATGTTGGCGCGGCACTCGCAGATGATCCCCGCCACACGGTGCAGCGCCCCGGGCACGTCGGGAAGGATGATCTGCAGGCGGATGCGTCGTCCATCCTTGACGAGACCCCGCTCGATGATGTCTGAGACCATGTTGACATCGATGTTCCCGCCGCTGAGAACCAGCCCAATCTTCCGGGCGTCGGTGTGAAACCTGTTGTTGATGAGAGCCGCGAGCGTGGTGGCCCCCGCCCCCTCCACAACGGATTTCTCCCGCTCGATGAGTATGAGAATGGCGTTGGCGATTTCTTCTTCGGACACAGTCACCACTTCGTCGACGTACTTCTGGACGATGGCAAAGGTATTGTCGCCCACGCGTTTGGTGGCGATCCCGTCGGCGATGGTGTGATGGCCTCCCCGGATTGAGGTGATGGTCCCAGCTTGAATAGACGCCTGCATCGATGGGAAAGCCTCCGCCTCCACGCCGATCACCGTGACGCGTGGGTTGCTCTCCTTCATTGCAACTGCAATCCCTGAGATTAGTCCGCCACCGCCGACGGGCACGACAACGGCCTCGATGTCGGGCACTTGCTGCTGCATTTCCAGCCCAATGGTGCCCTGCCCCGCTATCACCGCAGGGTCGTCAAAGGGATGCACGAACACAAGCGCCCGTTCCTCGCAAAGGTTGCAGGCGTGTGCGTATGCGTCGTCGTAGCTGGTGCCGTGGAGAATCACGTCTCCGCCCAGCTCCCGGGTTGACACCACTTTGATCAGGGGAGTCGTCTCCGGCATGACGATGGTCGATCGTATGCCCAGACGCGTCGCGTGGAAAGCAACGCCCTGGGCGTGGTTCCCCGCGGACGCGGTGATGACGCCCCGGCTGCGTTCCTCGGGCCGGAGTTTCAGAAGTCTGTTGAGCGCGCCGCGCTCCTTGAAGGAGCCGGTCATCTGCAGGTTCTCCAGCTTCAGGTACACCTGTTTGCCTGTCCACTTGCTGAGCGTCTCAGTGCGCTCAAACGGAGACTGGTAGATAGAGTGTTGAATGGCGATCAGCGCACTAACGACATCGGCGTGGGCAACGGGCAGGTTCTGCTGTGACATTGTGGGGTCCTTCTGTGATCGGTGACAGGAATGTGAATGACGCAAGTATAGAACTGCCAGCCGCGCTCGTCAACGCTCGGTCTCCCGGTGCGAATCGCTCATCAGCGATGGACAGCCAACTGCGGGTCGCCGCGCATATTTTGTGGACATCAGCCGCCACTCAGTGTACACTGAGCATCGAACACTTGGCGCTGAACACCGCGCGTTGGAGTCCCGCCCCATGCTGATCGATTGCCACACACATCTTTGGAGACAATCCGAGCATCTGTCCGATGAGTTTCTCGCTGACGCCAACCGCATGCGCGAGGAACCCATTGATATTGACGTGACACCTGACAAGCACTGGCAGGCGATGGAGCCAGTGGACCGGTGCATTGTCTTCGGATTCCGCGCGGCCCATTCGGGAATCGATGTCCCGGATGAGTTGATCGCCGGATACGCCAACGCCCATCCCGAGAAAGTAGTTGGGTTCATGAGCATCGACCCGACCCGCGACAACGTGGAAGAAGAGATCGAGCGACGCATGGCGATGGGCTTGAGGGGCATCAAGGTTGGTCCGATCTATCAGAACTTCCGCCCCATGCACGAACACGCTCAGCCGATGTGGAGAAAGGCGGAGAAACTGGGACTGCCATTTACGGTCCACCAGGGAACAACGTTTACGCGGGTGTCACCGTTGAAGTACGCTAACCCGATACAACTGGAAGATGTGGCGCTGGCTTATCCTGAGGTGCGTATGGTCATTGCGCACCTCGGTCATCCCTGGGAACTTGAGACTATCGTTCTGATCCGCAAACAGCCGAACATTTACGCCGATCTGTCAGCCCTCTGGTATCGTCCGTGGCAGCTATACAACTCTCTTCGCCTCGCATACGAGTACGGTGTGACGCACAAGCTGTTTTTCGGGACCGATTTTCCAGTGGCCTCTGTCGAGGACTCCATCAACGGCCTGCGAGAGATTCCGGCGCTTGCCAGACGCGCAAATCTGCCTGAGATCCCTGAAGAGTTGGTTGAGGGGATTATCTACCGGGACACGCTGTCACTATTGGGTCTTCACTGATTGCCGCTGGTTGTCCATACTGTAACCCGTGGCGGAGGGAAGAGCGCCCCGAGTACAGCTCATGCCGTCGTTGGAGCCGTTAGAATCGCGGAGCCGGCGACAGACCGCGTGTGTGAACATGTTGCGTGGGGCATCGATGGACACGCCGCGCGCCAAGTGGCTGCGCTCCGATTGTCGTTTGGTGTAGCGCCTCGATGTACGCTCACAGAACGTAGCTCAAGGAGAAATGATGATGAAACTTGAAGTGGCACCTCACGGAGGAGTGCTGGTCGACCGGGCGGTGGATCCGGATTCCGTAGAAGCGCTGCAGGAGAAGTGCCGGTCACTCTATTCGAGAGGGCAGGGAGTGCATCTCGTTAACCGAAGAATCTCCGACTTAGAAATGATCGCCATTGGCGCCTTCAGCCCCATCGAGGGATTCATGGGCCGCGCCGACTACGAAAACGTGGTTGCAAACAAGCGCCTCGCCAATGGGCTTCCCTGGACGATCCCTGTTACCCTTGCCGTCGTCAGGGAGGAGGCGGACAACATTCAGCTCGACTCGGAACTGGCGCTGGTAGACAGCCAGGAGAACCCTCTGGCGGTACTGGAGGTTGAGGAGAAATACGCATACAACCGGGAGCGGGAGGCGCGCCTGGTGTACGGCACAACCGACATGGAGCATCCCGGCGTCTTTAACCTCCATCGTCGCGGCGACGTGTATATTGGTGGGAAGATTACCTTGATTCAGCGCAGTTCCCAACGGGACGAGTTTTCCAAGTACCACCTGGACCCCATTGATACCCGTCACGAGTTCGCCGCTCGAGGCTGGCGGCGGATCGTCGGTTTTCAGACGCGCAACCCCATCCATCGCGCTCACGAGTACATCCAGAAGGCGGCGATGGAGACCATGGACGGACTGCTTCTGCATCCTCTTGTCGGCGAGACCAAGTCCGACGACATTCCTGCAAACGTCCGCATGCGTTGCTACGAGGTTCTGCTGGAGCATTACTATCCCAAAGATCGCGTGCTGCTTTCCGTCCTTCCTGCGGTGATGCGCTACGCCGGCCCGCGAGAAGCCATCTTCCACGCCCTGGTCCGCAAGAACTACGGTTGTTCGCATTTCATCGTCGGTCGCGACCATGCGGGAGTCGGCCGTTACTACGGCACTTACGATGCCCAATATATCTTCGATGAGTTCGGCGAGGACGAGTTGGGGATTACCCCGATGTACTTTGATCACGCTTTTTACTGCAACAAGTGTGAGGGGATGGCCTCCGTCAAGACCTGTCCACACGATGGCAGTCACCACGTGACCCTCAGCGGAACGAAAGTGCGAGAGATGCTTGCCCACGGACAGCTTCCGCCCCAGGAATTCACGCGGCCTGAAGTCGCTCAAGTGCTCATCGATACCTTGCGGGGTGTGGATGGGTGATGGACGAGTTAATGCGCAGCGCCTCTGAGATGATCAGGGCGCCGTTGGACCTCTGGTTGCCCGCATCGCCGGGAGACTATATCGAGAACCCCGGCTACCTGAAGTTCGACCTTATGACTCGCGGGATTCGGGTTTCCGAAACGTTGCTGCAAGATTTGCACGTTCGCCCGGTTAAGGATTCCGCGCGAGGCGTTGGCAGTGGCATCGACCTGCTTCTCCCTGAAGACGTGTGGGTGAACACGCCGGTGCGGGAGCCGTTCGTCGCCTCTTCCCCCTATCGGCTCGGGCGCGACGATGACGGATGGCGCGTGGTGATTGACCCTCCCCTCGATGAGTTCGCGGGCCGGTGGGTTTCGGTCGGGGTGGGACCCAAGCCGAGGTTTCTTGAGAAGACCCTGTCCACCGGGAGACGGACCAGCGCCGTCGTTGCGCTCCAGGGGGAGTTGCTGATTCTGGACATTGGGAATCGGGAAGAGTACTGGAATCGACGATTGAGTAGCCGACGCGGTGAGGGGCTTGATTTGTCCGGAGCGGAGGCCCCTTCAGTTGCCGAGGCGCTGGAGATTGTAGCAGCCGCTGCCGAGGAGGGTTTTGGCGGAGACGTGTATGTCAACGCGGGGCTGTCGTTGGAGCCGGACGGCGGCTTGCGGAAAGTGGAGCCTTATGTGCAAGCCCTCAAGCGCCACTTCAATCCCCTCGTCCGGCTTGCCGCAAGCCCTCCCGTGGAAGAGGCGTGGGTGGACCACGCGTACGCCATCGGGGTTGATTCAATCGCCTATGATATTGAGGTGTTTGATCCGCGCACTTTCCGGGAGGTGGCTCCAGGCCGGGCCGGTCAGATTGGCAGAGATCGGTACCTGGAACGGCTCTCCCGCGCTGCGCAAGTGTTCCCCAATGGCGCAGTGACGAGCCAACTGATACTGGGGCTGGAACCGCTCGCCGAAAGCCTCAAAGGAATCAGCGCCTTGTGCGAGTTGGGGGTTCTGCCTCTCCTCTCAGTGTTCCGACCTCTGCAGGGAACCGGTCTCGAGGACTGGCCGACCGTTGAGACGATCTCAGTCGCGCCGGTGGTGGCATTCCTGTTTCACTGCGCCCGGAGACACGGCATCGGGATGATATGGGGGAGGGGAATCAGTAATGAGATGACCCCTCTTGAGGCGCGCTTCTTCACGACAGAGGATGCGACCGCACAAGTCAAACGGAGCAAGTTTTATCGAAGCCGCGCTGGCGCAGTGGTTGCGAGGAACCTCGCAGGGCTGCGCCGCGCTCTGCGGGTCCGTACCGTGAGGGACTCTTTCGACTCTGCCGGGTTGTAGCCATTGGTTCTCATCGGGGCGCTGCCACCGGCGCAGCGAAGAAGAAAGATTGCTGGATCATGCGACCACCGGATGCCATTGACGGAAGCGCTCCCGCGACGTTCGTTGTCGATACGCGCCCGATCAGCCGGGTACTGCTGACGCGCAGCAAGCGCTTCTTCGTTCTTCTGGGACTTTTCCTGCTCTTCATGGTCATTATCAATCTGCCGGTTCCTTCGGGACTTACTCCAAAGGGATTGAAGTGCATAGCGGTATTCTTCGCATGCTTGGGTTTGTGGGTGACGAGTGTCATCCCCCTTTCAGTCACCAGCCTGCTCGCGATCATCCTGCTGCCGATGATGGGAATCATCGAGAGCTCTCGAGCCTACGGAAAGTTTGGCAATGAAGCCGTCTTCTTTATCCTGGGAGCATTCATCCTCGCCGGCGTTACCATGAAGTGCGGACTGAGCTCACGGGCTGCTCTGGTTGTGTTGCAGAAATTCGGGGGGGCGCCCCGTCGTCTTGTCTTTGGCGTCATGTTCTGTTCGTTCCTGTTGTCTCTGATGATGCCGGAGCATGCCGTGGCCGCGATGATGTTCCCCATCGTTTCCGAGATTGCGCGGTCGCTGGGTCTTCGATCCGACCAGCGCAAGTACGCCATTTCACTTTATGTCGGCATGGGATGGGGCGCCATTATCGGTGGTCTGGGGACATTGCTTGGGGGAGCGCGAGGACCTCTGGCGCTCGCAATTTTTCAGGAATCCACCGGAGGGAAGATATCTTTCCTGGACTACATGCTCGTTGCGCTGCCGGTTGCCCTGATGCTGCTGCCTGTTGCTTTCCTGCTGTTGATTGTCTTCCTGCGGTGTCCTCTTCCCGACGTGGGAATCGCCCGGGATGCCCTTCGCGCGCGCATCCATGCCATGGGGCGGATGCAGACCGATGAACGCGCCACGGCCGCCGTGATGGTGTTGACCATCTTCGCATGGGTGGGGTGGGGGCATCACATCGGTCTTGCGAACATCGCTATCGGCTCTGTGGTAGTGTTGTTCATGCTTGGAGTCGTCCAGTGGAGGGACGTTGAGCAATATGTGAACTGGGGAATCATCCTGATGTATGGGGGAGCGATCTGCCTCGGCTGGGCGTTGGAGGATACGGGCGCGGCTCTGTGGATCGGGAAACTCACCCTGGCGCGTCTCGCCGACACGCCATTCCTTTTTGTCCTCAGTTGCGCGGTGATTACCCTGGTCCTTACGGAGGGGATGAGCAACTCGGCGGTTGTGGCCATGTTGCTTCCATTGGGTTTGAGTCTCACACGTGACATGGGCCTGGATCCCCGGATCGCGGTTTACGCCATTGCGATCCCATCGGGGCTGGGGTTCTCGCTGCCGATGGCGACTCCACCAACGGCGATTGCCTATTCCTCCGGGCTGTTCACTTTTCGCGATGTTGCCGTGGGAGGAATTCTCCTGGACCTGCTGGCCTGGGGTTGCTTCATTCTAACGACATGGCTTTACTGGCCGCTGATCGGTTTGTCTCTGATGGGGAATTAGGGGGCGCCAACGAAGCTCGTCCGCTGTTTTGGGAGTGAAAATGAGCCAATCAATATCAAATACAGAAGAGAACGTGGCGCGGGGAAACCAGTTGTGTCTCATGTTCTCGGGCCGCGACGGCCCGTCCATTGCGCGTCAAGCCATCCGGCTTGCAAAGGAAAAAAAAATGCGCGTCTGTTTCGCGTACGTTCTTGATCCCACGGTTGCTGACGCGGTCTTCCACAAACTGACGGACGCTGTCTTTGTGGGGGAGCGCCCCACTGAACAATTGGCGCAAGCGATTCTCGCCGAGCACGCAACGCGCGGTCGTGAATGTCTGCGGCGCGCTACGGAAGATGCGGCGGCCAGCGGTGTCGAGAGTGAGGAGCGATTGCTCGCGGGTGAGGTCGTCCAGTCCGCTCACGCACTGGCGATGGAGTGCGCATGCGCGGAGATTGTGCTTGGCGAGCCGCGGCCTTCTCTTCTGCAACACTTCTTCTCACATTCCATCGCCGACCACTTGCGGCGCCTCGGATACGTCGTAGAAGTGGTGAAGGTCGGATCGTAAAAAGTTCGCGAAAGATGGCGCGCAGGCGGAAGGACAGAATGCGAATTTCGGAACGCCATATTGATGCAATCCATAAGCACCTCCGTCGAGAGTTGCCGCGGGAAGGTTGGGGAATCGTTGCGGGTTCACAGGATGAGTTGCAGCGGGTTTATCCAATGAGTAACGTTGCAGCCGGTGAAGTTCGCTATGCCTGCGATCCCGCGGAGCTGTACAATACGCTGAAGGAGATCGAGGCGCAAGACCTGGAGATGCGGTGCATCTACCATTCGCATCCACCGGCAGGCGCGTATTTCTCCGAAACCGATCTTGGCGAGGCGTGGATTGCCGCCTGGGACGCTCCTGCGTATCCCGGGATCTGCTATCTGGTTGTGGGGTTCCAAGGCGGAACGGAACCTCAGGAAATGAAGTCGTTCCGGGTTGAGAACGGCAAAGCGGTTGAGGAGGCTGTGGAGATCATCCACGAACGGGAGACGCAATCATGAGACCACACAGGATATATGACAGTCTGCTCGACTTGATCGGCGATACGCCGATCGTCCGTCTGAATAGACTCCCTGAGCCTGGAGATGCTGAGCTGCTGGTGAAGGTGGAGTATTTCAATCCCGGGGGATCCGTCAAGGACAGAATCGCGCTGAACATGATCCGCGATGCCGAGAGACGCGGCTCGCTGACTCCGGGTATGGTTATCGTGGAGCCTACCAGTGGCAATACCGGGATCGGACTGGCGTTGGTAGCTGCAATACGCGGGTACCGCTGCATCCTCACGATGCCGGAAACCATGAGCGTGGAACGCCGCAACGTGCTGTCGGCATTGGGCGCGGAGATCGTGCTGACGCGCGCTGAAGACGGAATGGAGGGCGCCATCGCGGAGGCGGAGAGGATTGTTCAGGAACAGGCGGCGTATATGCCCCAGCAGTTCCAGAATCCCTCGAACCCAGAAGCGCACCGTCAAAATACTGCGGAGGAAATCTGGGGAGCGACCGGCGGCAGGTTGAGCGCCTTTGTTGCCGGTGTCGGCACCGGAGGAACGTTGACAGGAGTGGGAGAAGTCCTCAAATCGAGGGACAGGGATATTCGGATTGTTGCCGTCGAACCGGAAGGGTCGCCGGTGCTGTCGGGCGGAAATCCGGGAGGGCACAGGATTCAGGGCATCGGCGCGGGATTTGTGCCAGAGACGCTGAATCGCGAGGTGATCGACGAGGTTCGCACCGTCAGCGACCGAGCCGCTTACGCGATGTCTGTTCGCCTTGCGCGCGAAGAAGGGCTGCTCTGCGGGATCTCCTCCGGCGCAGCGGTGGCAGCCGCTCTCGAGGTCGCGCGAGCAGTGGGAAGCGCGGGGCGCGTTGTGACGCTGTTACCCGACACGGGCGAGAGGTATTTTAGTCTGGCGGAGTACTTCTGAGAGACCCCGCGTGTTGCGCTTTGTTCTCTCGCCTTAACACTATTGGCGAACGGTAGTGGTATACGTTAGGAAGCCAATACGCGAGGGGCTATTCACAGGCGATGTACAAAGTCAAGCAACAGTCTGTTATTGTGACGATCATGGCCTTCGTGTTGATTCTCATCCTGTCGTCACTCTTCAGTCGCAGCGAGCCTCCGATGGGCTTGTGGGTTTCCTTTGTGGTAGTTTCGCTGATCGTGGCGAACCTGCTGGGTTTGCTGGCTGTGCAGTTGCATCGCCTTGAGGCCGAGGCCGTGACAGACCCCCTGACCGGCGCTTTCAACCGGCGCTACTTCGAAAAGCGGCTCGACCAGGAAATCAAGCGATCCGACCGGATGCGGCGCCCGATGGCGATGATGTTCGTCGACATCGACAACTTCAAGCCGTTCAATGACACACACGGGCACACTGCTGGAGACAAGGCGATACGGTGGATTGTGGAGAGCGTCTCCGAATGTATCCGCGAAATGGACGTTATCTCTCGCTATGGAGGCGAAGAATTTGTGGTCCTGTTGCCCGAAGCAGATCTCGATAATGCCGCGACAGTGGCCGAGCGAGCCCGGCAACTCATCCAGTCCGAGTCCGCCAGAGAGCTTTCACTGGGGAACGAGAATCTGACGGTGACGATCGGGGTTGCCGCGTACCGATTTGAGGAAAGCGGTACGTCATTTCTGCAACGGGCCGATCAGGCGATGTACCACGGCAAGATGCGCGGCAAAAATCAAACTTCTCTCGACCGGCACGATGCTCGAGGGACGGTGCTGGTGGTGGAAGCTGAACAGGGGAAAAGCGATCAATTGGCGCGGGCACTTTCGCGTGAGGGGTATCACGTGGACATCGCCGATTCCAACGATGAAGCGATGAGCGTCAGCAGTCACGGTCGCTACGATCTCCTCGTTACCGATGCGAACGTGGCAGGCATCACCTGCTCTGAAATTCTGAAGGGATTCCGCATAAGGCATTCGGGAACACCGGCAATTGTCGTCGCGCATGAAGTGCGAGCGGATGAGCGTGAGACGCTCGCCGCGCTGGGGAATGTCGATCTACTCATCGGCAACATTAATGGCCAGGAACTGGTGTCCCGAGCTTCCCAAGTGCTGGGGAACCAGCGGGAGACCGAGGGGCAGCGCCCATAGATGCGACCGAGCTCTCCCCTCACATGCAACACCCGCGCCGACCTGGCATATCCCCTCTCTCCCATCGTTTACGCGAACGGAAATGCGTGAAAATGTCACTGACCCCTGCGGATCAATGAGGGGCGATTTGACATTTGGGTCGGCAAACCCTTGCCACCCGAATGCGGGAGACGTATAATTACCGCCTGAAGTGCAGTGCCGCCCAGGTGTGATCCACCTTAAGCAGGTTGCCTCGAGTGGACTGCCACTTTGGTAAACGATCTCAACAAGACGCGTTGTTTACATGGACTACTTCCTATTCAGTGTTGCCGCGATCATCGCCGTGGTGTCCGCCGTTCTCGTCATTGTGCAGCGGAACCCGATGCACAGCGCTCTTTACCTGATTATCACGCTGCTCTGCATTGCCGTTCTCTATCTTCAGTTGAGCGCTCAGTTTGTGGCAGCAGTTCAGGTGATTGTCTACGCCGGGGCAATCATGGTTCTGTTCCTGTTTGTCCTTATGCTGCTCGATCAGGAGAACCCCATCGACACTCCCTCGACGCTTCGCTACCAGAATCCGGTGGCAGCCGTGATGGGTCTGCTGCTCCTTGTGGAGTTGCTGTTCCTCTCCGCGAGGGCGCAACCACCTGCCGTGTTGACAAGCGGGGCGCCGGGTTCCTCCCCCGGATTCCCGGGTTCCGTGGAATCTGTTGCTGAGAGCATGTTCACCCGCTACCTGTTCCCCTTTGAGTTGACTTCGGTGCTGCTCCTGATTGGGATGGTCGGAGTAATCGTGCTTGCCAAAAGGAAGCTGTAGTCGTGCCTCTTTTCCACTACTATCTTCTGCTGAGTGGCGCGCTGTTTACCATCGGTGTTGTCGGCGTATTGACCCGACGCAACGCGCTTGTGGTGCTGATGTCCATCGAGTTGATGTTGAACGCGGTCAACCTGCTGTTTGTCACATTCTCGAAGTATCTCGGAATCGTGGATGGCCAGGTGATTGTCTTCTTTGTGATGGTGGTCGCCGCCGCTGAAGTGGCGGTGGGGCTGGGAATTGTCGTGTCGAGATTTCGCCTCACCGGCACAGTGGACGCGGACAAAGCAAGTCTGATGAAGTGGTAGGGGAGAATGATGAGTGATGAGTGACGTATGCTCGTTACGGATGAAAACACCCCCTCACCCGTAACGAGTATAAGGCGGGCCATTTCGTCGCGTCGGATGGAGAACCACTAACCACCAATGGCTAACCACTCACCAGTCACCCCTGGCCAGGCAGGCACTAACCAAAACCGATGATTGATTATCTGTTTCTGACAATTCTTCTGCCCCTCGTGGGTGTGTTGGTCAATGGATTTTTCGGAGCGCGCCTCCCGAAGAAACTGGTGGCCGTGATCGGTTGCGGCACTGTTGGCGCAGCGTTCCTGATTGGGGTTTCGGCGCTGATCGCGCTGGCGCGACTGCCGGTCGCAGAACGATCCGTGGAGCTTTCGCTCTTCGAGTGGATGGCCGCGGGAGACTTGCGTGTCCATGCCGCGCTTCTCTTTGATCCCTTGTCGGCGGTCATGCTCGTGGTCGTCAGCGGCATCGGGTTATTGATCCATGTCTACTCCATCGGGTACATGTGGAAGGACTCGGGATTCGCCCGATACTTTACCTATCTGAATCTCTTTATCGTCTCGATGCTCATCCTGATCCTCGGGAACAACTTCGTTGTTTTCTATGTCGGCTGGGAGTTAGTGGGCCTCTGCTCGTACCTTTTGATTGGCTTCTGGTTTCACAAGCCCTCCGCTGCCGACGCGGCAAAGAAGGCGTTCATCGTCAACCGGGTTGGCGACCTCGGTTTTGCGTTGGGGATTTTTGCCATCTTTGCCGTCTTTGGCACGGTGCAGTTCAGCGAAGTCTTCCACGCCATTCGCGAGCCGGTCAATGGTTTCGTCGATGGACAGAATTTGCTGGTGCTGGGCGCCATAGCAGTGTTGCTCTTTATCGGGGCGATGGGCAAGTCCGCACAGATTCCACTCTATGTATGGCTTCCGGACGCGATGGAAGGCCCTACCCCCGTCAGTGCGCTCATTCACGCTGCCACGATGGTGACAGCGGGAGTCTACATGGTTGCGCGCTGTCACGTCCTCTACGAACTCGTGCCGGGAGTGCTCGCATTTGTTGGCGTCATTGGCGCCGTGACTGCAGTGTTGGCGGCGAGCATCGCTCTTGTGCAGCACGACATCAAGCGCGTGCTGGCGTACTCCACAATTAGTCAACTCGGATATATGTTTCTCGGTTGCGGAGTGGGCGCTTATGCCGCCGCAATATTCCACCTGATGACCCATGCCTTCTTCAAGGCTCTGTTGTTTCTCGGATCGGGCAGCGTGATCCATTCTATGGAACACGCCATCCGCCACGCTCACGGCGATGCGGACCCGCAGGACATGCGGAACATGGGCGGCCTCGGCAGACACATGAGGATAACTGCGCTGACGTTTGTTGTCGGCTCCGCGGCGCTGGCGGGAGTGCCGTTTCTTTCTGGCTTCTACAGCAAAGAGGAGATCCTCACTTCGGCGTGGGAGGGAAACCGCTTGCTGTGGGGCTTGGGCGTGGCAGGCGCAGTGATGACGGCCTTTTATATGACGCGCCAGGTACTGAAGACATTCTTTGGCAAGTTCCGTTTGGGCGACGATATCGAGGCTGGCCTTCACGAGTCCGCCGCCGTGATGACGGTTCCGTTGTTGCTCCTCGCCGTGGGCGCCGTGGGCGCGGGCTGGATTGCGAAGCCACTACACGTCTTTCTGTCTCCAGTTTTCAACAGTCAGGAAGTGATTCATGGGGGAGTGGAAGCTGCAGCCCATGGAGGGGGCCACGGGTCCCTGATGGTCATCGCCATCTGCGCCGCGTTTGCCGGTATTGCTGTGGGCGTTGCGCTCTACGCGAAAGCAAGCGACCGACCAACCCGGCTTGCCGCCGCTCTGGAACCTGTCCACCGGCTGCTTTACAACAAGTACTACGTCGATGAAATCTATGACCGTTTGATGATCTCCCAAGGGCACGCTCTGTCCCGATTTCTTGCCAACGTCTTCGATGCTCACTTCATTGACGGTGTTGTCAATGGCGTGGCAAAGGTCGTTGGGGGAGTTGGTGAAGTGCTGAAAAAGTGCCAGACCGGCTATGTCCGCAACTACGCCTTGACGATGGCGGCTGGCGTGGTAGCGATTCTCCTGTATTTCTTGATGAGGTAGCGAAGCGGCCTTCCCGATGAATGAATACATCCTCAGTCTCATAGTGTTCCTGCCGCTGTTGGCCGCATTGGTCCTGCTGTTCATCGACTCCAAGCGGGCAGAGCTGATCCGCGCGGTAGGGCTTGTGGTTGCGCTGATGACCTTTGTTCTGTCATTATCTCTCCCCCATCACTTCGTGCAGGGACAGAAAGGATTCCAGTTCGAGTGCCTCCTGCTCTGGATTCCGCAGTTCAGCATCAACTACCACGTTGGCATCGATGGCATCAGCCTACTGCTGATTCTCTTGACTACGTTCATAACGCCTCTGGTGCTTCTTGCCTCTTGGACGGACATCAAGGACAAAGTCAAGGCGTACATCGTCTGTATGCTCTTGCTTGAAACGGGCATGATCGGTGTGTTCGTGTCTCTCGACTTGATTCTGTTCTACGTGTTCTGGGAAGCGATGCTGATTCCCATGTACTTCCTGATCGGCATCTGGGGCGGGCCGCGGCGCGTCTACGCGGCGGTGAAGTTTTTCATCTACACGATGGTGGGAAGTGTGTTGATGCTGGTCGCCATCCTTGTTCTCTACTTTGCGGCGCAGCCCGAGCATACTTTCGACCTGATAGCCCTTACAGAAATACACCCGCTGACGGGGTGGCTTGGTTTGATCGCCTTTGGCGCGTTTGCGCTCGCCTTTGCCATCAAGGTGCCGATGTTTCCGTTCCACACATGGTTGCCGGATGCTCACGTGGAAGCTCCCACCGCGGGCAGCGTGATCCTTGCCGCTGTGCTGCTGAAGATGGGAACCTACGGCTTTCTCCGCTTCTGCCTGCCGCTGTTCCCCGAAGCCTCCATCGCTTGCGCTCCTATTATCTCGGCGCTTGCCATCATCGGGATCATCTACGGCGCCCTCGTGGCCATGGCGCAGACCGACATCAAGAAGCTGGTAGCCTATTCCAGCGTTAGTCATCTTGGGTTCGTCATGCTGGGGATATTTGCCTTCAACATGCAGGGGATGTCCGGTAGTCTGCTGCAGATGCTCAATCACGGCCTGAGCACCGGCGCCCTGTTCCTGATTGTGGGGATGATTTACGAGCGACGCCACACGCGGCAGATCGCGGACTTCGGGGGCATTGCCAGGGTCGTGCCGGTTCTCACGGTCTGTTTCCTGCTTGCCACACTCTCGTCCATCGGACTTCCGGGACTGAATGGGTTCGTGGGGGAATTCCTGATCCTTCTTGGAACCTTCCAGGTGAATCCCACCTACGCCATCTTCGCCACCTTCGGGATTGTGCTGGGCGCGGCATACATGCTGAGGATGTTCCGCAGCGTCATGTACGGACCGTTGGACAAGGAAGAGAACGCGTCGCTGAAGGATCTAAACGCTCGCGAGATTGCCGTGCTCGTTCCTGTCATCCTCTGCATGTTCTGGATTGGGCTTTATCCGAAGTGGTTTCTCAGCACAATGGACGCGTCGATTCAGGAAGTGCAAGGAATCGTCCTGAGAGCCGATCACGAAGGAAGCAACACAACTCGACAGCCCCTTTCAGGCCCGGCGGCGCCCGAGGTCGGCCCTGGCGGCAGTTTCCCTGTCGCGGTTCCTCCTGCACCCGAAACCGGAGAACCGATCGCGCACCTTGCTCCCGACGACACGTCTCCGCCGAATGCAACGCAGGATGAAGGGGTTGGTCACAGACACCGGGACGCCACGACAAACCGGATAGGGGAGGTGACGCCGTGACTCTGCCCGGTACTCAACCTCCCTTTATTCAGGTGATCGCAGTTCTGCCGTATATCGAGTTGCTGGTGTTTGGCATCCTGATCCTTCTGGTGTCCGCCCTTAGCCGCGGCCGGAACCTGCGGCTCGTGCAGTTGCTCACTTTTGCGGGTCTCGCATCTGCCGCATACAGCAGCCTGTCTTTGTGGGGACAGGGACGTCTTCAGTTTGACCAGTCCCACATGGTGGTCATGGACAACACCTCCGTCTACGTCCTCACACTCTTGTGCATCGGCGGGTTGCTTACCGCGCTGACGGCCACCAATTTCGTCACGCGGCAGGAAAAGCTGCGTGGCGAGTTCTACGCTTTGATCTTGTTCTGTATCATCGGGATGGGCGTGCTGGCCTCCACCCTCGACCTGATTGTGTTGTTTCTTGCGGTGGAGCTCCTCTCCATCGGGCTTTACGTTCTCGCCGGGTTTGACAGGGAAAAACTCTTCTCCAACGAGGCTGCCCTGAAATACTTCATCCTCGGTTCATTCTCCAGCGCGTTTCTTCTGCTGGGCATCGCCTTGCTCTTTGGCGCCTCCAATGGCACGACGGACATCGCGCAGATGCTGTCCGCACAACCAAGCCCCTACCTTTCCCTGGAGTCGTTCACTGTGAACACATGGCCGTTGTCTACGGTGGGATGGAGCCTGGTCCTCGTCGGAATGGCGTTCAAGATGGCGCTCGTGCCGTTCCACGTCTGGACACCCGATGTCTACCAAGGCGCGCCGACTCCCGTGACAGCCTTCATGTCGGTGGGAGTGAAAGCGGCCGCGTTGACCGCGCTGCTGCGAATTATGGTGGCGACGGATCTCTTTGCGATTGAGAAGTGGTCGACCATGCTGGCGACGCTCGCCATCCTGACCATGACGGTCGGCAACGTCATCGCCATCGCTCAGAACAGCTTGAAGCGGATGCTTGCCTATTCCAGTATCGCCCACGCCGGTTACCTGGTTCTTGGTGTCGTTGCCGGCGGGGACCCCGGCATGGTGAGCAAGTACATGGGCTATCAGGCCATTTTGTTCTATCTCGCCGCGTACACTTTTATGAATCTTGGCGCGTTTGCCTTTGTCATTTACGCGGGCGCCGACGGCGACTTGTCACTCGACCGCTGCAAGGGGCTGGGGTTCCGCCACCCGATTCCCGCGGCCGCGATGGCCATCTTCATGCTCTCACTTGCGGGGATACCACCGACGATGGGGTTCCTTGCGAAGATCTACCTTTTCCAGTCGGTCGTCGCCGCCGGTGACACCGGCCTCGCAGTGATCGCCGTCCTGAACAGCGTCGTGGCGGTGTACTACTACCTGCGAGTGGTCGTGATGATGTACATGCATGAATCCCCCGAAGAAAAAACGGTAACCGACAAGTCCCGCGGATTGCTATTGGCCGTTTGCGGCTGCGCCCTCGTAACCCTCCTCCTCGGCATCTTCCCCGCCGCAGTTATCAAAATCGTCCAGATGTGTTCGTGAGCCGCGCCGACGGGGTGTGAGTCGGGTCACGCGAAGGCTATATTATCACGTGGCGGAAACTCCATAAGGCGACCTTACAGGTGCGCATCCTTCGGAATACCAGACCTGGGGAATGCCTCGTTGCCGCCTAACTTCTGCCGGTTTCAGGAGAAACGAATGCAGACAACAATCGGCAGACATTGAAAGTGGAAGTCGAAGGACGAAGGATGAGTGATGGTGCGCCAAGCGAAGCTCATGTCGTCCAGTGGGTGAGAATTCAACCGGTTACGCGAGAGGAGAATACATCAGTGGGAATGACTGGTAGAGAACGCATCGGGAATCTGCTACGGCGCGAGCCTGTAGACCGCATTGGGGTGTTTGAGCACTTCTGGGGCGACACGCACAAGGTGTGGCTCGAGCAGGGACACATCGAGGAGGGCGAATCACTTGCCGACCGCTTCGGCTTCGACATGGAGTTGTGCTGGCCGCTCAACATGGTAGCCGACCTCGACTTCGAATCGGAAGTGTTGGAGGAGACGGAGGAGACCGTGCTCATCCGTAATGGCAATTATGCGGTCATGCGCTCTCACAAGCTGCACGCGTCCACGCCGGAGCACGTGGACTTCCTCGTGAAGGATCGCTCCGGATGGCAGGAGCATATCAAACCGAAGCTGACCGCCGACCGTCGCCGCATCAACTTCGAAGCCTACCGCGAAGCAAAGCAGCGCGCCAGCGATTCCAATCGTTTCTTCCTGTGGTCGGGAGTCAACGTCTTCGAGATCATGAAGGACGTCTGCGGTCACGAGCACATGTTGGTGGGAATGGTGGAGGACCCCGACTGGGTGCGGGAGATGGCGGACACCTACGCTCACCTGACGGTGGAGCTGCAGGAGACGCTCTTCGCGGAAGAAGGGCTGCCTGACGGCATCTGGTACTATGAGGACATGGGTTTCAAGGAGCGTCCGTTCATGTCGCCGGCGATGTACCGGGAAATGGTGCAGCCCGCGCACGCGCTCAGCATTGGGTTCGCCAAGAGCAACGGCCTGCCAGTCATCATGCACTCCTGCGGCTATATCGAGCCGCTGCTGCCCGGCATGGTGGAAGCGGGTATCGACTGCCTTCAGGTGATTGAAGTGAAGGCGGGGATGGACCTGCTGAAGCTGTACCGCGAATGGGGAGACCACCTTTCCTTCATGGGCGGCATCGATGTGCGCGTGCTCTATACCAATGACTTGGACAAGGTGGAAGCAGAGCTGCAGGCGAAGATACCCACCGTCAAGCAGAACAACGGATACATTCTCCACAGCGACCACTCCATCCCGAACACCGTGAACTTCGAGACATACGAGTACTTCGTAAAGAGGGGGTTGGAGTTGGGGAGGTATTGAGGATTCGTAACTATTCACCTGATGGCACGCTAACTTCGTTCGCCAACCTTCGTCCGCAAACTGCGGACTCACAGAGTCCGACATGTCCGCTATTGTGCAGGAAAGTAGCGTCGAAGTTGCGCACAAAGTTGGCGTAGCAATGGCTTCGCGTGCTGCGGACTCACAGAGTCCGAACTGAAGAAAACAGAGCGCCCTGTAGGGAGAGTAAGTGAATAGTTACGAGGATTCAGACGGGAGGGCGAGGCTCCCCCCGAGGCACGGCAGGGATGCGCCTTGTTGGTAAAATGGTACGCCAGCCTGCCATGTGGCTATCATGAGAATCGTCGATGGCATGGTTTCCATTCCGCATTCGAGGAAAGACTGTGGATGAAACAGCATCAATCTCTCCGGCAAAACCGCTCAGCGTCAGCCTGCTCCGCGTTACGCTTGCGGTTTACGCCATCCTTCTCGGATCCTGTTTTGTGCCGTTTCTCGGCTTTGCTGTGGGAACCCTTGTCTACACAGGCTTCATGCTATGGCTGTATGCGGGATTTGCAGCGGCTTCGATTGGGTTCGTGCTTAGCTATCTGCTGGCCCGTCGTGCAAACCTCCTCCATAGAGTTTCCGAGTCACTGCGGTGGGCTGTGGTTACGTACGGCGCAGTGGGGATTCCCATATTCTAGTGCATCGTTTTGGAAGTTCCCCCACAAAAGGACGCCGGATCGCTTCAGCGTCCGGTAGCTCACACAGGCAGCTACACGATGGAGGCTACCCTCCTTTTCTCCCCTTTCAACCCGTGTTCGGCACGAACACGGGTTGAAAGGGGAGAAAAGATGTCCTTTCTTGGCGCTCGGTAGTCCGTTGTGTGAGCTACCGGACGCTGAAGCGATCCGGCGTCTAATGTCGAAGAATTTACGAAAGGATGCACTAGGCGCCGTTGGTTGGCATCCCAGGTTATATCACCTTCACCGCCGGCTATTGGATGCACGCGAATATCTGGTTAGACGTTGACGAGGTCCGTGAGTGGGCAAAGAAACCTGCAATCCCCTACGAGAAGGATTGGGGATGCAAACGACAGGTGCCTCGCGAATATTGGCCAGCCACACTGCGGCGCCTGTGCCGCGGTTACGGCACGGTCATTTTCGACCCTACAGTAAGAGCGGTCAAGCTCGCCGACGGCGGGGGCTTCGGACATTGGGGCGTCTACATCGGGCCGTGGGACGACTTCAACCCGGACAGGGCATACAGACTCCGACTCCGGAAGGACGCGTGGGTCTGGCACGAGATTTAGTAGTCGTTTTGCCCTTGCCTGCCGGAAAACCAGGGCTGCTACGGCATCCCTGCAATTGATGCGGCGGCACTATACTTCAACCGTCTCCCTCAACTCCGAGTCGGGGGGAGGAGATGAATAGTTACCGCGGGTGAGCCACACCCCCGGGCTCGTGTGCCGTTGGGGTGTACATCCGCCAGCGACTGTGCAATACTATGTGCGCAGTGTTTTCTCCGCCGTCGCTGGAACCATTAGATACTTGCGTACTCCGGTATACATGCCCAAGGAAGTGTTGGAATGACTTGGAAAGAGGAGCTTCTCGAACAGATTCCAGAGGATATTGCTCGAGAAATAGACATTTTTTCGACGCAGATCGAACTTCGCAAACAGGGAAAAGTCGATGAAAAAGTCTTCGCCGAGACACGCTTACGGCGCGGAGCGTACGGACAGCGGTATGACAACGGACAGCGCCACGACGGCATCCAGACCCGAACGCTGCAGTACCCGTCAGGGGAGTTGACCAAGGGACCGGACACCCTGTGGGATGCGCCGGGCATGCAACGGATCAAAATCCCGTTCGGCGGCCTGAGCCCGGCGCAGATGGATGTTCTGGCCGACTTGGCGGAGGAGTATTCCGACGCCATCCTCCACGTAACTACACGGCAGGATATCCAGCTTCACTTTGTGCACATCGACGATACCCCTGACCTCATGCGCCGTCTGGCGGCAGTCGGGATCACCACTCGTGAAGCCGGTGGGAACGTGGTCCGCAATGTGACGGCGTGCCCCATCGCTGGGGTTTGTCGCGACGAAACCTTTGACGTAACCCCTTACGCGAGGGCCTGCGCGCATTTCATGCTGGGACATCCCGACGCACAAAATTTTGGGCGGAAGGTGAAGATCGCGTTTTCAGGTTGCCGCGAACACGCCTGTGCTCTGGTAGCGATGCACGACCTGGGCGCGATCGGCGTTGTGCAGAACAACAACGGAAAAACGAAACGTGGCTTTGCAGTGTATGTTGGTGGAGGTCTGGGCGCGGTTCCCTATCAGGCCAAACTCTTCGACTCGTTTGTGCCGGAAGAGGAGTTGCTGCCCATCGTGCAGGCTGTGGGGCGCGTCTTTTCCCGACTGGGAGAGAGGAGAAACCGCGCGCGGGCTCGGATCAAGTTCCTCGTCGAGAAGCTGGGGATGGAAGAGTTCAAGAGACTCGTCATGGAGGAAAGGGAGATACTCCCCGCCGACGAGAAGTGGACTACCTATATCCCCGAGGCGGTCGCCTTCCGCGAACAACCCCTCAAGCCACCTCAAACTCTGGATGACGCGTATTCTCCGCCTGAAGGTTTCACGGAGTGGCGCAATACCAACGTCTACCGGCAGCGGCAGGAAGGCTATGCCGTTGCCACGGTGACGCTGCCGCTGGGAGACATCACCGCCACGCAATTGCGGAAGCTGTCCGATATCGCGCGCAACTATATCGGCAGCAATGTTCGCACCACCGTCGAGCAGAATATCGTGCTCCGGTGGGTGAATGAAGCCGACCTGCCAGGTCTCTATGCCGAGTTGGCGGAGTTGGGTCTGGGACAGTCGGGCGCAGGCACGATCGTCGACATTACGGCCTGTCCGGGGACCGATACGTGCAAACTGGGCATCGCGTCATCTCGAGGGCTGGCCGCCGTTCTGTCTCAGAGGCTGGCCGCAAGAGGCATGGAGTTGGACGAAGCGGTCAGAGGACTCAAAATCAAGATCAGCGGTTGCTTCAATTCCTGCGGGCAGCATCACCTCTGCGATATCGGCTTCTACGGCAACAGCCGCACGGTTTCTGGTCGCAAAGTGCCCCATTTCCAAGCGATGCTCGGGGGCAAGTGGCAGGAGAACGCGGGCGCCTATGGTCTGGCGATTGGGTCTGTGCCCTCACGGAACATACCCGAAGTTGTTGACCGCATTGCCGACAGATACGTTCGGGATAGAGAAAAGGGGGAAGCCTTCCTCGACTTCACTCGCCGCATCGGCAAGCGCGAATTACGAGCGGTAATTGAGGACCTGATGCAGGTTCCAACCTATGAAGAAGATGCCTCCTACTACAGCGACTGGGGAGACCCGCGTGAGTTCACACTCGGCGACCTCGGAACCGGTGAGTGCGCAGGCGAGGCGATCTCGGTTGCTGAGTTCGGGATGTCGGATGCGGAGCGCCTGGTCTTTGAAGCTCAATTGTTCTTGGAGGATGACAAGGTTCGCGAAGCTGACCAAACCGCATTCCAGGCAATGCTGGAGGCGGCGAAGTCGCTGGTCAAGACGGAATTCTGGGATGTGCCGGACAATCCGGACAGCATCGTCAACGAGTTCCAGACCCGATTCTACGACACCGACATCTTCCAGAAGAGCTACGGAGCCAACCGCTTTGCCCTGTATCTGTTACTGCGTCATAAGGATGCGGATCGGGAGTTCAGTCCGGAGAAGGCGCACAAGCTCATCGAAGAAGCACAACTCTTCATCGAGGCTACGCACGCCTGCCACGATCACCTCACACAGGAGCGAGTCTCAAAGGCCGCTGCCGCTATGGATGATCTGCCGATATGAGACGGATGCGAGAAACGAGGAAATCGAGCTTGTTCCGGCCGCTGACCATTTGACACCACCCAGGAGGGGTTTCCATTGAGCGCGATAACTGATTTGCAGCGAATCGGGATCAAGCTGTTTACCGAGGAGTTTTCCGTTGACCAGCAGGATTTCATTGGCGTGTTCCATCGGTGGATTCAAGAACAGTCTGTGCAGGATCATTTGCTCGTGGACGTTGCAGACTACAGCCATGTACGGAATGGACCGGGAATTCTTCTGGTATCGCACGAAGCGAACATCAACTCCGATGAGACGGACGGGCGACCGGGATTGCAGTACCTCCGCAAGCAACCGTTGTCGGGGAGCTTCGGTGAACGCCTGGGGTCGGTCCTCCACACGGCCATCGTGGCAGCGCAGAGGCTTGAGGGAGAACCCGAGTTGTCGGGACGCCTGCGATTCAGTCGCGATGAGTTTCTCTTTATCGCCAACGATCGCCTGCTGGCTCCAAACACGGACGCGACTTTCGAGGCACTGAATGCCGCCGTCTCTGAATCCCTCCGGCAACACTGCTCGGTCGTTGCGATAGCGACTTCCCGGTGTGCAGACGACAAGGGGTTACTCCGAATCGGAGTTCGGGGAGACGGGATTCTCGCATAGTGCCGTCACGCGCGCGTCGCTTCGCGCTCCATTCCATCAACCCGAGATGGGGAGACGGCCCTCTTCCTCGATCACTCGCGAAATCGCCAGCAGGTTTTCCTGCCAGCGGTTCTCGGGAACGTCTTCGGTAATGCCGATGATGAATCGGACACCGGGCGCGGATTCGCGCAGCAGCCTGCGGGTTTCCTCTTTCACCTTCTCCAGCGGCGCAACGTGAACCGAGGAGGTGAAATTGATCCAGAGCACTTTGTCTTTCCATATCTCGCGGGCCTCGAGAAACGTCATGTCACAGTCGGGCGCGGGAGTGAAGGCTTCCACGTAGTCCAACGGCGAATCAGCCACAGCTTGCGCCCAGACTTTGTTGTTCCCGTCGAGGTGGGTCCCCAACAGTTTCCCTTTCTTGTGCAATACCTCCGCGGCTTCACAGTAGTGGGGAACGACGTACTGCTCGAAACGTTGCTTCCCCATGACATCGGCAGTTTCGTTCCCGCCGAAATTGAATGACCAGCAGGGCGAATCGGCCAGGAGAGGGTAGATCTTCCGCAGATTCTCAACGTGGGCATCGTACAATTTCATGACCTCGTCGCGCCGGTCCGCCCACTCGATGGCGAAGGTTTCCACTCCCATCCACCCGATCATGATCTGGTGCAGCGGCGTCGATCCTACGCCGCCACGCAGAATTTTATCCTCGCCTGCCTCCTGCTCCGCCTTCATAAATGAATCGTAGCACGGCACGTGTCTCTCGTCCTGAATCAGGAACAGGAGCGGTTTGTAGTCTTCCGGGCGAGTGAAAACCTTCTTCGTGCACCAACTTGTGAAACCCGCGGGCCGATAGATGGTCTCCAGGTCTCCGAGCGGGGTGCGGTAAATCAACTTCGTAAAAGCAATCCCGTCATCCACATAAGAGACCGTCTCGGTCTGCACATTGGGTGTCCGACTCCACACCACGGGATGGCGCCGGTCGACGATACACAACCCTTCGTTGCGGAGTTGCCGCTCGACGGAACACTGGGGCAGCTTGCTCTCATAGATGGTAAACGGCACCTTGTCGGCGAATTCGCCGCACAAGGTCATCTGTACACGTTCCTTTGGGGTGACAGTCATCATTCAGTCTCAGCTTCATGAAAAGATTAGGGGAAGAAAATCGCCACGACCCTATCCCAGCTCTCCGATAGCGTCGCTCGCCACCGATCAGCCTGCAGCAATCATACTGGCGTGACGTGCCGAAGTCAATGACCGCGCTCAATTCATCCATCATCTTTCGGCTCTCACGAATGCCGGAACTCCGTGGCATTGGATTTTAGGTTCATCCGACTAATGCATACTTGGTTTCGTGGATACCGAGGATTCTGAGTTTGAGAAATTCGGGATCACGGAAGCCGTAGGCTTGACGTTTGACGGTCTCGATCTTGTTGTTCGTGCCTTCCAAG